>Ga0065711_1001040_pt1 | contig 68732 bp, 35 predicted proteins | sample Hoacrofraction12_FD_59098 | JGI IMG/M metagenome (GOLD analysis project Ga0065711, IMG submission 59098) | Hoatzin crop microbial communities from Cojedes, Venezuela - Epithelial fraction 12 v2 (version 2) | ecosystem: Host-associated > Birds > Digestive system > Esophagus > Crop | place...
TAATTAAGACTCACTTTCTGTTGACTTAGGGGATATTATCTAACAAATCTGGGACTGGCAGCCTGGCTTCGTGCTTAATGTGCAGTTCAATCTTCTTCCTTTTTGATTTTAGTGCCAGCACTGGGATTTTGCTCAGAGTCCATTTCGTCCCCTTTTGAATCCTAAATTTTTTGTTTGAAAGTTCCACTCAAAGCAAGGACCGCAATGACCCTGCTAACACCACTTTGTGCTGCAGTCAGAGCTAGTACTATGAAACCCTTTGGTGCTTCGCTACATTCAGCTATGAGCCATCTCCAGAGGGATTATGCTGATGTAAAGGGGAACTACGGATCAGGCTGGCTTGATCTCAGGGGGTCCTACTGCAAATGGAGGGATGCTCTGCTTAACCAATGCAACCAGTAAGGTGAGAGACTGAAAAGTAAATCCATACTGGTTGTTTGATATGAAGTACAATCAAGCTATCTGAATGGGAGGGGTTGGCTTTGCTGGAGCTCCCTCAGACATTGAAATTGCCTCTCCTGGTCAGCAGTAAAAGGTTCATGTTGGTGAAAGTGCAGCAGGATGGAAGCACGAAGGATCTGCCCTAGCCAGCAGCTCAGCATCGCCCCTGAGATACGTGTCAGACTGGGATGCGAGAGAGATTTCCATCTCTCGCTGATGTGTTCCAGATCATTTGCTTTGACTGTGTGCATATGTTGTCAATTCACCAGCACCTTTATGCAGTCAGTTATAATTCGCATTTGCTGTTTTTTAACGAATGTTTGTTCACTGGAGAATTTTCCAGTGAGTGTACGTGGTGCGCAAAGCCAGCCCAAATCCCAGCAGCCTCCAGCACAATTTAAGGCGAGGAATCAAGCTCGGAAACAAATCAAGAGTATATTATGTGACACACACCGCCTGCGGTGTGAGACAGAGGGGGATTTTGTGAATGGAAGTCTTGCAAGAAAGCCCTACTAGCCATGCAGATTGACTAGTTCTTGCCAATGCAGTGGAAAATCCCAAGGATAATCACGGCCCGACTGAAATTCCCTTAAAATTCAAATATCATCTCAATCACTGCCACACTGAAGCACCTCACTGTCTTCTGTTCACATCTCAAGGTTTGTTATCTGGGCTGCCATTCCCATCATCCAGATAAAGAATGGAAATGAACCAGGGTCTATGGGTTTCTTGGTGATGAGTGGCCTTTGAGAAATGTCCCAGGAGCCCCAGATATTCAGGAGGGTATTGAGAGGCAGAGAGGATATAGACAGAGCCAGGATTGAATGTGATTCTTCTAAAGATCCAGGACTCATGCATAAAAGGAAATGCATGGGCTATGTGAATACCTCAGAGAGTGTTGGGAGCCCAGTCCACTTTGTTGACAGAGAGAGCAATGCAAATTCATAATTACTGTAGATAAACATGCTTGAGTTAATTACTTCTCCCATTTGATGGCTTTGCAAATGATGCAATGACTAATAGAGACTGCTTTCCTTTCCTTGCTGTGAAAGCCAAGGCTACAGCATGTGCTTGGGAAGGACGTGTCAGGAAAGCCAAGGAGCAGACAGCAGAGCAGACACCAAAGTCCAGCAGCTCTGAATCTTGCTGGGGGCATGAGCCTGTGACCAGCAAACTGGACTCAGATTTCAGAAGCTTCTACTTCTGTCTCTTTGCCCTCAAATACAGCTGCTGCTTGGACAAAATCAGCCTGGCTTTAAAGTAGGTCAGACTCTGCAGAGCTGATGTCATCTCAGGATGCTCTGTAGAAGAAGAAATACATGTCAGTGTGACACCACTCCACACAGCAACAGAGTTGCTCTCCATTTCCAATCCATGTGATTCAGACAGTGGCTGCATCCAGCTGGGGCCACCCCTGGGTCACAAATCCCACCTGAAGGGATGGAGTCAAGCAGAGATGAGGACAGTGCAAGGGAAACATGGGAGCGGAGGTTCAGATTCTCAAGTTGCTTCCAAAAAATTGGATTTGGAGGAGCACCAGGGTCCTGAGTAACTTTTTAGCAGTTTTGGGGTCCCAAAAATCTAATTTTTCAGTCAGACTCTAGTCCCTCATTAAGTAATCCCAGAATTTTTTGGGTAGTCTGACAGCAATTCAGTCAGGACTATTTTAATAGCACGAAGACATCCTGGACACTGCTTTTAGGACTCAGACACATAATTAGCAGTTTAGGGTTCTGAACAGCTTGTTAGCTTTTTGGGAATCGGAAAGGCGATACTGCGGAATCATGATTTCAGGCACCTGCTCAGCAGCTGTGAGTTTTTGATCCCCTCTGTTGGCAGTCCCATGGAGTTCCAAACCTGATTTCAGGGAAGCTTTTCCACTAGCTTGGAGAGAAATTCATGTTTTGTCCCGTCATCCTCTAGCAGCCAAATCCTTCTGCTTCATTTTCCCGGGAGGCAGCAGTCCCAGGCACCGCAAGTGCTGAGCTGCACTTTGCCCTGTTTGCTGTGTGCTCTAAAATCTGCGTTTAGTTTAACACATTAAGCCAATCTGTTTCCCAAACCCAGCTGCAACTACAACCCTCCGGGGGAGCTTGGCAGCGCTGCCGATCTGACACCGCTCGCCGGCAGCGCTCGGGTAGGCAGGCTTTTCGGGAAGGCAGTGAAGAGGAGCAGAGAGGAGGAGGAAGATGTGAAAGCAAATCAGCACAGCACCTCTGAGCGACTTTGCATTCTCCCAGAGCCACCCACCATTCAATAGAAACACAAAAGAGAACAGAAAAACAATATTTGCTGACTCTCTGAGGAATGCGAGGCTGAAGCAAACTGTGTGTGAGGGATCTATGCATTATTTATGGCTCTGTGCTGTATGCTATCCCCCGCTGGATGAGCACGTTTTCATGTTCAGAGAGATGCTCTTAACAGACAGTTTAAACCCCAGTTCCTCTTTTCTCCACTGAGCTGAGACTGTAGGACATGAAGGTATGGTTGCGTTCCCCTCATCTCCCCAGGTGAGAGCAGCCAGAAGGATTTGTCAGAGCAGCTATGCCTGAGATGCAGCCCCACGAGCCCAGAGAGCACAGCTTCCCCGGGCAGGGTTTGCTGCTGGTGCCCTCCCCAGCTCGATTTGAGCCAGCAAAGCTCTGCTGAGCCAGGCAGCAATTAGCCCTGTATCCTCCCTGTCTAGACAGGCCTTGGAAATGCTGCTTCTGGGTCGAGATCTTCCAGCTGGGGTAGGTTTGTTTCACAGCCTCGCCTCATGGCTTCCCTTGGAAATGCTGCTGCTTTGTGATGGGTCCCTGTCCTGCTGGACCAGAGCCCAGGCAAACCTGCTCTTCAAAGTGTGCTGGGACCAATTCCAGTTGTTTTTCTCCGTGATGCATGTAAAATAAATCAGAATAAAAAATCAGAGCAACATGAAGGTAACACTGATGTGGGCTTGTTTGCACTTCTTTGCTACCATAAAATATGAAACTATATTGTAACATGATAGGTTTTTATATTGTGTTATACTAGGCTTCATATATTATAAAGAGTTTATATTAAATATGATATTAAATAGGTTTCCATGCACATATATTAAGTGGATATTTAGTATAAATTAGGTGGTTATGTTATTATAAAATACCATCAACATTTCAGTACAGCAACATGTTAAAAATAAAAGGGATTAAAGTGATAAGTTGGAACTGTCTGTTTTACCTACCTAAACAAAAAAACTTCAGTATTCCTGAAACTAAACAAGAAAGTCCAAGTGATTCATTTAGACTTCTGTCGTGAAGTGGATTTCACTGAATCAAACTGACACTTTGCTGTGAAATATTAGAAAGGAGATGAGACCACCTTTTCCTCTCGGGTCTTTTCTGATCATTTCTCCACTCAGCGCCTGCCCCATCCCAGCCTTGGGAGTGAGCAGCCTTCAAGCCAGGGCCACGTGGGCTCGGGGAGGCTGGTAGGAAAGCAGCAGCCACCAGAGCAAGGTTTTTGAGTGTTCGCAGATGAAAACATTCAGCACCTTGGGAAAAATGGCCAGGTGTGGGACTACTCCTCTGAGTCCTCGAGCATGGTCTTCTCTCTTGGCCTTTCCATGTTATTGGCATTCCCCAGGCAGCAGCTGGAGAACAGCTGGGGTGCGCGTCTGAGTGTGCACGTATGTGCATTTGTATATGCACATGTAGGCAGAAAAGGGCTCTCCATGAGTGCAGACATCCCAAAAGACCCTCCATTAGCTGGTAGCCACCTAAGGCTCCTGATGCACAGCCACTGTGGGCACACACAGTGGAAAAACATGCCACAAAATACACAGACGTATAACTAGACCCTATGGTATTAGTGACTAGTGCCTTCCTTGTCAGTATAAACCACTCAGTGAAAGCCTGGGACAGGAGGGATTTCTTTTTCTTAGCTTTGTCTCTGGATATTCGATTTCAGAAGAGCTAAGGGGTTTTGCCAAACTTTGGAGAGCCTGAGTAAATGGAGCAGAGAGAAACTTGGGGAGGCAGGCAGCTATTGTTCCTCCCTGGAAAAACCTCTACAAGGCTTATCTGGCCTGATTCAGCTATAGCAAAAGTCTCTCAAACGCCACAGAGGTGAGGGTTGCCTCTGCCAGCTGAAAGCAAGAGCTGCATGGAAAACTCTGTGCAATCTGCTCTGGTGTCTGCAGCGCTGCCGCTGATGTCTCTGTTTATCAGGCAAGACAGGGCTCCAGGGGAAGCCCAAGGAAAAATTAGCAACAAAGCAAGGAGTGTGAAGTGTTGAGAGGCAGCAGGCACCTCTCCGTGCTGCGACTACTTTCAGCAGGAGGAAGAAGAGGGTTGTTTAAGGAGCCACGAAGAATTGCCAGATCATGACAGGTTTGGGATCAGACAGCCCAGCAGATCTTCCAAATATGTACTTCAAAGGATGCAGTAACAAGGCCTTTCCAGTTTGTTTGCTCCTGATGCCCACCTCCTGGGCTAGAAATTGTGCTAGGTTCATCAGAGATGGATGCGGGCTGCGGTGGGGACTCATGCCTGCCCACGGATCCCAGCTCTCCCAAGCCCTGCTTGTGGAGCAGACAGTGCCTGGGGGTCTTTTCTCCTCCAGCATCCAAGCTCTGCGCTCAGGGACTGAGAGGTCCCAAAGATTCACAGCCTGTACAGAAGAGATGGTCAAAGCTACAGGAGGAGTAAGTGAGGAGCAAAGCAGGAGCTCTGGGGTGTGAGTCTCACACTCACGCAGGTGCATCTGTGCCGTAAAAGCAGTTGAAAGCATCAGTAGCTTTGGTGGGTCAGCATCACCTCTTCTCATCCCCTCCCTTACACAGAGGAGAGGACATCCTGCTGTGTTCTCCCCCTTTTAATTTGCCTTAAGCAGTTCTGACAACCCACCATGAGGCTGGAGAAAAAGAGAAGTTTCCTGGAGAACAGCAGGATGCAACCACGCTTTAACGTGGAACCCACTCCGTAAACTGTTTGCTGAGCTGGTTAATTAGCATAGAAAGAAGCAAAGAGCTGGTTCCACAGTGGACAATTTTCCCCTTCTCCTCTCCTGCTCCGTGCCACAGCCTAGGAGCAGGAAGAAGCTTAAGTCTTGTGTTGAAACGACTGGGGATCTCCAGGTTCTCCTGCTACAATTTATTGCTGCTTGTTACCAGGCTGGTGGGGGAAATCTGCAAAAACCATGGGCTCTATCCAGAAACTATGGAGTGTCGACACCTTTGCGCATGTTCCCCAAATCTCACTCTTTCACCAGCTTTGTGAGTTACCCTTATAAGTCCATTACCATCCACAAAGCTCCATTCTTTACATTCAAGGATAGCATTTCCGAAGTTGTTCTTTAAAGGAAGGTGTTTTCTAGAAAAGATTTTTAGACCTTATTAGGAGCCAAGATGCTCTCATGAGAGGAACCAGCTAAGGATTGCTAAAGACATCCTTTTAGTTCTTGCGAAGTTAAATATCACATAGCTTGTCTCTTACAATCTTGCATTTTGAAAAAACAGAAAAAAACTTTTCGAGTATGCTTCAGCTAGTTTTGAAGAGTAACTTGCCGTGAGATATAGCATTGTGTTTCCCAGCTCACAGATGCAAAGACACAGCGAATTGCTTTCCCATAAAACAGATGCGTGTGAGCTTGATTCTCTTTCAGGTCGTAGCCCTGTGCAGAAAACAGGGGGTTTTTTGTTTGGGTTTTTTTTACCAAAGTGCAGACTTTTCAGCTCAACAGATCCCAATCCCAGCTGCACGTGCATAGAGTATGCTCCTGGATGGAAGGCACTGTCGAGAAGTGGCAAGACTCGGGAGCCTTTTAGTGCCCAAGATTTCTCATACTTCAGTTAGCTGGGGAGCGGTTCTCTCTACACACACACACAGTGCAAGGAGGAACTGTGCATGCTCTTGAAGGTACTCAGGCAGAAGGCCCAAGCAAGAACACACACAAACTCGAGAGCAATTGCCAAAAGGTTCCTTTTTCTTGTACACCGGCACTATTGATCCTGCCCACAGACCAATTCTCATAGTTGGGTTCTTCTGGGGGTTACATGCAACAAGGTGTCACATACATCCAGGCTCCGCTCCTGGCTCCTCTAGTGACAAGCACTTGTGAAAGCAGACAAGCCAGCATGAGAAGCAATTTTGGGCCAGCAGGTCTGAGGTTGCTTCAAGGAAGTGCTTGATTTCTGAGCTCCTCACCTTAAAGTGGAGGTTCCCCAATCGGAAGGGGAAACTCTGAATCTTTCTTGCCGTTATTAAAATAGGATTAATGTGAATGTGAGTTCTTCATCAATGGACCACAAACCTGCCTCCTCCCCAAGGGCTGTTTTCTCCTTTTTTTACTTGTGGGGAAAGTATGAAAGAGAAGAAGAGACTTCTTTTGGCTTTGCAACCCATCTGTGATAGAGCAAACTACCCCTTGAATCCCAGCCTCATGGTTTAACCACTCCAAAAGCCCCTGGTTATGAGCTACGCTGGGGGTGTAAAATCAAAGAAACCACTGTGGCTTCCAANGCAGAGATGAACAAACACCCGGCTGAGCGGGATGTACTGGCGCATGTGAGGGGGACAGGTAGGTGTCAGAGCTCGGTCCAGTCACCTGGAAGGCTCCTCTCCTGAGCTGCCGGTGGCTCCTCAACCTCTGTGGCTTTGGAGCTGTGGAACAATTCATTTTTCTGGGTGCATTCGTTAAGGGCTCTGTGGCACCATAATGAAAAGCACTGCAGATTTGTCAGCGTGGCCCTGGGAAGACACCTCGTAGGGAAGCATTATTTTTCCTCTCCCTTCAAGGACCTCACACTTTATTCCGCCCCTGTCCACACAAGGCAAGGGTCGGACTTGTGATGAAGAGGAAACACCTTCCTCACCCCTTCTAGGAGGCTTTCATCAAAAGAGATGCACTGTAAATAACCCTTGTTTCCACTCACAGCTGTGGGTTTTATGTTCTGGGCTGAAGAGATAAACTGACTCCCTACTTGCAACAGAGAGCGTTTGTAGCATTAATTTCCAATTCTCTCCCCCCACACACCCACCTTGGCATGACAAATAAGAGATTGTAATTCTCTGGGAGGCATGCTTTATGGGAAGCAATGCATTTTCCTGTCCAAGCAGCTAAATATTATGTAGCTCGGCAGTTGATATGAGGTTTGGGCAGTATATTCTCTGGCAGACTTGCCACAATTTTCCAATTCACTGAGCTAATACGGGATGATTAAGAGAAGTCTTCCTTATTGGCTACTACTGTAATTTTTCCCCTGCACCATGTAATTGTTTTCCAATTTACTTTTGCACAAACTGGGCTGTTTCTCCCTTTTCCATATAGGTCTAAGGTTTAAATTTTCTTTCGCTCTTGCGCACCCATGGTGTCCCGTGGAGAAGGTTCAGGGAGCACGTTTGTGTGTGTGTCAGTCCTGTTTATGTTCACTGTTCTCAAAGCTGGGGAACCTGGAGAATACAGCCTACTTCTGCTGTGACCTGTAATTCTTTTAAACCATTTCTGCATCAAAGCACAGACTGCGCAGGAGAGGATATGCTGCAGATGACCCCCAGTGTCAGAGACACACTCTTGTATCGAGGACAGTTAGCCTTGTACCGAGGTTAGTCAGCTACTGAGTGGTGATCTGTGTTGCCTACACTAAACTATTCTGTTCAGAAATATAGCCAGGTCGAATCAGCCCTAGGGCTCTGTAATTGTTAACACTGTTTCAGTGGGATTTATTGGGATGTTTGGCTCTTTCTGTATCCTCATGCAATCTCTGTTGCTGATGCTGGCATTTAACTAGCTAATATCATTGTCTTGACATAATTTGGATGCTGTCCTGAAGTTAACAGGTCATAATACAGCTATTTTGCGGTTCAGATACAGTCCTCTCCTTCACCCTGGGAAATTACGTATGCCAGCTCCTACAGACATTGCATAACAGCCCATCTCAGAAGGTATTGATGCTTACTCTGCTCTGCATGATCATCTTCACACTCGCTTGTTGGTGGCACTGGTGTTGCTGACCCAGCATGAGCTGGTTACAGTTTTGCTTCTAGTCTGAGCAGGGCATAAGGAGCATAGCAGAAGTATAAGCATGGCAAAGAATAAGGAATCTGTTAGCAGGGTTTTTTTCATTCGTGGGAGAGAAAGTTTTAAAGATAGAGACATTATACTGAGTTCCAGAAAAGTTAAGATTAACAAGGCTATTTTCTGCTTCTATTTTGGAGCACAGCACAGATGCATCATGTAGGGGATCCTCCTGTGTTTTTTATTCACTCGGTGAATTTACTAGAGGATGCGGAGTGCAAGTAACTGAAGGGCTGCCTATGTACACACTGTAAATTGATGTGGTAGCACAGGTCTAGGTATAAATTCCCTCCTGTACTACAGGAGTGAGATAATATTCAACACCATAGGTAATGGTAGCTACATAACAATTGAGATACAGAACACGGAAATATTACCAATGTAGTCTTGATAACTATCACTGAGTTCAGAAATTGTATTATGCTCTTCATTTGTATTTTATGACTGCAATTATGTTTATGTTATTTCTTCTGTGTGATGAGAAAACTGCTTAGAAAAGTGAGGGGGAAGAAACAGGGGTGATCACTGGGTTAGGGACAAGTGTAGGACACCACTTGTGATTGAGCAAGGATAAAAGGCAGAGGCAGACTAAGGCAAAGCATTTCAAATAGAGAGAGAAGAATATTAATGCACTTGTAACCTGGAGAAATTCTGGTCACATGAACAAGAAATCATAGATGAAATGGATTTCCCTTGACCTTCCTTAGGTTGCCTATTCCTCTAGCAACACCCGGAATACACTGTCCTGGCAGTAGCAGTAAATCTTTAGCAATGGCAACACAAGACCAGTGAGCAAAATGACCTTACGAGGAGCAGCTGAGGGAGCTGGGGCTGTTTAGTCTGGAGAAGAGGAGGCTGAGGGGCGACCTTATCGCTCTCTACAACTGCCTGACAGGAGGTTGTAGTGATGCGGGTGTTGGTCTGTTCTCCCAGGTAACCAGCGATAGGACAAGAAGCAATGGTCTCAAGTTGCATCAGGGGAGGTTTAGATTAGACATTAGGAAAAATTTCTTTACTGAAAGAGTGGTCAGGCGTTGGACCAGGCTGCCCAGGGAGGTGGTTGAGTCCCCATCCCTGGAGGTGTTCAAAAAACGCGTAGATGTGGCACTTCGGGACATGGTTTAGTAGGCATGGAGGTGTTGGGTTGACGGTTGGACTTCATGATCTTAGAGGTCTTTTCCAACCTATGATTCTGTGATTTTCCTGTTAGGGGTTGTTTGCCCATGAATGGATAATTATTGACCCAGCAGTTTCTCTGCACACAGCTGGTTGCTGCTGGGATGAACTGGTCAAAGTCAAAGGTGGTGGGAGAGAAGCATAATCTTCAATAAGAAAGTCAGGAGAGCCCTTAAGCATTTAAATCCCTTGTGACTGTGTAACTGTGTCCAAACAAATCTTGCAGGATGAAAGCTGGGACAGCTACTAAAGAAACATGTTAGATGGATGGCTCTGATGCTCAGCACGGTTTGTAAGGGACCCAAAATCCCAGAAGAGAGTAATCCCAACAGAGGATAAATTTAAGCATGGACAGAGAGGGAAGACGGACAAAGTGTTTGGCGTTGCTGCGGGAGCAGCAAGAACCTGTTTGGGGAGATCTCAGTGGTGCTCACAAGTCATTTCTGGCTGGGGTTGCTCCGTGCTGGATGGGAGGTCAGCTGATGGATGGCACCTAGCGCAGACCCAGAGCTGACAGTACTTAAGAGACCTCAAGCACGGCCCTGGCAACTGTCCCGTGCAATGAATGGCCATGATAGCCTATTAGCCAGCGATTTTCCTTCAAGGCCGTAGCTAATATAAGAGCAATTTATCTGTGCTATATTCTATCCTTGCAAATACAGGGTCATCTGCCCCTGCTATAAGCACGAGAGCAGAGACAAGGTCTCCTAAGTCAAGGCCTTAAATCTAGATAGAAGCCAAAGTGTGTCCCTGGTTGTCCCACGAGAGGCCCTGGCCTTTCAATAGTAAGTAATTTAGTTGTAGGCTGTTTCATGTACTTGGCTCTGGGGATGGAAATTGCACCTGTACACAGAATTTGTAGCTCTTCCTCTCTGCAAGCCCCCAGATAGGATCATCACTGATCATTATTTTCTTAGTGCACAGCATCTTTCTCCTTTCCAAAGTCATTTCACCAGCTAGATAGACTGTGGCTCTGTAATCAGAGCAGTTTGCAGTGGGTGCAAAGGTGAAGGTTGGGTTGGAGTTGCAGACACTGTGGAGGAAGGCTCAATGTGTTTGCTCCAAATTTACAGTGAATTTTTCCACATCAAAATGCCACAGGCCATTAATTCCTGAATATAGTCAAGTCTTTGGGTTTGCATCCCACAAAAGGGGTGGTGTGGTTCTTTTGCCCCATTTTGGGGTTATAACTTGAAAGATGACACAGGTGGCGCATAGTGAGCCAGTGGAAAGGAATCTGTTATAATGGAAAAAAGGAATGGGTTTTCTAATACAGAGAGAATGTATCCAGTTTCCTCTAAAATAAAGAGAATTGCTGAATTTTTGCTAGTATCCTGACCGTAGAGCTAAGCAGCTCATTTCTGTCAACAAGAAGCCATGAGGAAGCAGAGGGAGGAAGACAAAAAGAGACAACAAACCGCTATTGTATTTAAAAAAAAAAAAAAAAAAGAGGGAGAAAAGTGCCTTCTGCCCTTGGTGTCGCACCACGTTAGCAGCACCATAACTCTAACAGGAATGAGGAAGGTATACGATAATGATAGCAGAAGAAATGAATCCCAGTCAAGACAGGCTACAATCATTAAGGGAATTTCAACCCAGCCTGAAGCTATGCACTGCAAACATCTTAAAACACAACCTCTCTGTGACCTTGAAAAAGATTTTTCCCTGTTTGAAAATAAAATTCAGGAGGGGAGAAAGGAGAAAATTGATAGAATAAGCACTCCAGACTTTAAACACAGACATTATCGAACACAGCCTGCATAAAGCTTTGTCCATCCCCCATGCACTTTGTCATGAAAAACCTTGCTTCTTGTTCCATCTTATTGGCATTTGGGAGAGTGGCTGACAGGCGATTAGGACACTAGATTAAGCACCAAGGTTTGCAATCCTTGGTATAGGCAGAATGGAATGAAAGCCCAGGATTAGGGGCTGTGCTATCCATGTAATGCAGATCCATACACTGCATTTCCTGCCAACAGCTCAAAGCTAAAAATTGAAATGTTTCTTTCACAGTTGGCATGCAGGAAGAATCTGAGTCCGGGCAGTGGGGACTTGATGAAGTTTCATGGGAAAATCTCTCATTTGGTTAGTTGTACATGACCAATTGGCATCAATGACAGAAGCAATGAGCAGCATCAGCTACTTTGGAGCATCATGAAAAACAGAGTTGGCCCAGAGCCTACAGGTATTTCATGCAAAATCCAAGAAGACAAATTGAACCTCAGATGTGCTCCTGTTGGGAACATAATGTTAAGCAGGAATCACATGGCCTCTGCGCCCCATGGGGAAGAAACACTTTAGGTACCACCTCCATCCCTTCTGACTCACCTGAATGACATGAGGAGCCCAGACAGAGGAGCTGTGCCACACAGTTTTGATTTCAGTTAAAATCTGAGGCAGGGTCCCTGTAGTGTCACAGGCTGGGGAGCTTCATGGTGGCCATAGCTGGTGCAGCTGGGCGGGCCACAGCCATCTTGTGTCAGTTCTGGTAACCAGTCATCAAGACTACCGTCTGCAGAATGAGCATGAAAAGATATTAAAATCACTCACCCATGTCATCAGCTATGACCAGGTTTTGGTTTAGGGTAAGTATCTCATAAGCCTGCCCAAAGAAAGGTTGGCTGGGGAGGGCAAAGGGATTCGTATCTATCATGATTACTTATGGGAAGGGAAGGTGAGAAACGCACCACGCTTAAGCCAACTTTTATACCTTACTCCATGACCAGCCCATTCCACTGGGTCAGTTCACCTACTTACAACAGTTTGGCCTGGGCCCCACCTGGCTTGTCACAAACGTTGTGTTTCCAGGTGAGGTGACAGATGGGCCATTATGTTCTTGAGACAAGACTCTGCTCTCGGCAGTGATAATTGCTGATATTTTGACTGCCTTCCCACCTCCTCCACCTCACTGTCCACAGCCATACCAACATCTGGATTACTTGATCCCCAGCAAAGAAGGATGCCTCAGGGCTCTGGGCACATTGAGGAGTCTTTCACCCTCTTTGGGACCTCTGCCACATAATGACAAACTGGATGATATCAGCAGCCTGCCAGGAAGAACAGGAAGGCAGCTTCACGTCCTCTGAAGCTAATAAGCTATAGAAAAATAACGACACCTTTTCAGCCTTTTCTCAGTTGGCCACAAACACTGATCATGGCTGATGATCCAAGAGAGTTCATATTGCTCTCCTCCTCTCTGGTATCATAGGGACCACAAGCACAGGCGGTGGGAACCTGGGAAGCTTTCAAGGGGCATCACAACTGTTCTTGCTCAGCTTTGTTGAAGTAACTGCAACAGTGGAGGATATAACCTGTTGCTTCAGAGATGGCTGGCAGGCTCGACTCTGAGCTTTGTTGGTGGGGCGTTCTTGTTGAAGTAATACTGGTTTGGATTGCTCTAGATATAATACACACTGTTACAGCTTCACTAGCTTGTCATGTTCATTTGGGGCAAATAATTGATTGGGAATAAGTTTTATCCCTTTTGGGTTTACATTAGGGTAGTGTAGCTCTTTCTGCATGTGTGTTAGTGAGAAGTCATCTCTCCTCAATTACATTTGTAAGCAGTGCGATCATGGTGAAATGCCTATTTACAGCCAGACTTACTCTTTTTTAACAGGTCCATGCAGAGCAGCTTATGCTTCTGGCAAGAACAGCCAAACACCCCCTCAGCAAATGCTAGAGCCAGTAGGCAGCCCACCTCTCCACTTCCTTCTGAAGGTTCAGCTATTCTGCAGCTTGAGGTCCATAAGTGAGGTCCTGACGCCCACTGAGGAGGTGAAAGGCAGAGTGCGTGTGGTAACGTATATCCTAGGAGGAGTTAAGTCTTGATGTGTTTGACATTCTCTTGATGACACGTCTCAGGGACGCGGTTGTAGTCTGTGCTTGTTGTGTTAGACCAGAACGCTATGGCAGTGTCAAACCACTAATAAGATCAGCTTGAATCTTTTGAATATTGTTTACTCTGGAGGGAAAGCGGGCGGTGAGGTAGAAGAGATGGAAGGGAAGAGCGCTAAAGCTCTTTATATCAAAGCAAAAGGAGATGGCCCTGTAACTATGGACACCCCCCAATCCAGGCAGAACGGGATGTTGGCATGGGAGGAGCAAGGATTATGTCAGTGTCATGTGTTTCCTTTCTCCACAGCTGCCACTGGATGGGAGTAACATGAATCACCAAACACCACAGCTATGTGGTGTGGCCATGCAGGGAGAAGGAGAAGCATTGAACCCGATACTTGTCACCATCCCAAGCTTGGACCAGCCATCCCAAAGAGGGATGTCACTATGGGTATCTCTTCTATAGGCATTGCCCAGGAGGTGCCACCTACTCAGTCATTCCCCATAAGAAGAGGACAGTGGTTCAGGAGTGACTGCATGAGGAGGAGAGCACCCACAACACTGAATACCTCATGGTCCTGTGAACAATCATTTCACAGTCTGTATTTTAAGGAGAGAACTTTAGACCTGATTTTGGATTTCAGATAGACTTTGGATGTCATCTTTCCCTATTCCCTGAAACAGTTGTCATCTCCTGGTTAAGAAATACCTAAAAAAAAATACCAATGTCAAAAGCAAGACCTCCTCCACCGGCTTCCAGAAGACCCATGTGCTGCACAACAGACTTAAATCTTCATTTGAAAACTTTTCCTAAGGTGTTAGAGCAATGCAGCTCCTCAGCATCATTTTTTCTGGCTCACCTGGCCTCCAAATTGCAGATGCTGAAATACTCCTGAGTGCATCCCTCTGCTCCTCATTTCAATGGTTGTAGTAGGCTCTTTTGCATTGTTATTGTGCATTGGGTTGATGGTGTCATAGTGCATGTGCTTCAGGTGCAGTGTGCATAGGAGAAGCTGGTCTCCCCTGAGACATCTCCTGTATTGCTTCTAGGCTGTGATATTTGACTGACAGCTGCAAGATTTGACCCATGGTTGCAGGCATATCTGGTTCTTGTTCAGGTTCTCCAGTTCAGATTGTCCTCCTACTTCATAGCACCAACATGTTCCTCTGAGCTGAGCATGTAGCCTGCAGAATTAGCTAGTAAAGGTGGCTGAGACTCCTCTTTAGAGATGTGAGAGTGCAATCTCCTTTCATTTCTGCTCAGATACCTGTGGTATGTGCTAGAAGGGAACAATTTAGTTTCCCCTGCTTCAACACAGTATGGCCTCGAAGCAGAGAATATTTACCTAGGTCTTTTGCAAATGATAGTTGCTGTGAATGAACACTGATGATAACTGCAGAGGAGCTGACTAAATTCTCCCTCCTGGATGATGCTTTTGTTTCTCCCCACCACACATTAGCTGCTTTTTCATTGTAAACAATGAATTGGCTTGCACAGTCTGTTGTCGTTTGCTGCACCGCCTGGCAAGGGGAAGCATGGCACCTCTTCAGATCCAGAAGCCTGCCCTTCAAGAGCCTTTGGGAACGTCCTTCCAACTGCCAGACACAGAACCAAAGAAGGACAGATCTTTGATACCAGGATGGGGAAAAAAGTGAGGATATTTGTTATTACCACCTAATATTTTAGGAAACTGTGGAAATGAGGATCATGGTTCTCATCCCATGATCATCTGGAGGGATTCTGCTGCAAAGGACAGACATTTCCCACCCCTGCTATTGATCATTGTGGCATCAGAGGACACAATGCCATCTCTGCAGCTCATCGCAATCCATCCCAGATGATACAGATCTCAAGAGGCTGTTTTCCTTCTAGTTACTTCATATGGATCCAACCAGCCAGGCCAATCTTCCCATGGACCCAGGCCAAGGACTACACTTGCTAGAAGGTGCTGCAGAGATTTCATGTGCCCAGACAAAGGCAGGCATCCTCCAAGCACTCTGTGCCTGGTTCTGGAAGAGAAAGATACTGTTCTGCTTTACATCCCAATTATTTTAGTAACTACACAAGAACTCATATCAAAAAAGATGTCCTGCCATGGCAGTGATCTCTGCGTTAGGTGGAACTGATCTGGGAAGCGAGCCAAAAAGCCATAAACACTTGTTACCAAGTCCTGGTTCCACAGTAACGGCAGCTAGCACAGTCGGGAGATGTGAACACCGCAAATTGTTATGCTTGGTGGGATGCTGAGCTGTCACTCAGGCATTGAAATGCACTACCCTGATCCCAGTTCCTTGGCAAACTTCCCAGGGAAGCAGGTCGATGGGGTAACAAGGGCCTGTTAGGCGGGTTTGCAAGCTGCCCTGCTAAACCAGATTTATTTGGTACTTGAAGCATTGCAAAGCTTTGCATGCAATGGGCAGGAGGCTTGGAGGGAGGCAGAGGGTCACGTTAGCAGATGGAGGCGAGGGGTAACATCCTACGGCGCTAACAAACCCAGGCCCATCTCCTCTGGGGCAGTTTGCCAGGGACAGCACAGGATGGGCAGCCCTGGCAAGGCTCTGGGGAAGGGATACAACACTGCTTGCAGACAAGACCGTATTAACATTGCATAGCACAAGCTAGCAGTCCCGGGATTCAGAGCTTATCATGTGCCAACAGAGAAAACCATATGAGCTGTTCGGGCTCTGGAGCTGTCATCCTGCACAGCTTTCATTGGCAAAGGTCCTCCGGTTCACAAGGAGAGCTGGCTCAGAGTTTTCCAGCTCAATTAGTTTTTGTCTGTTTTATTGGGATTTGGGGCTAAACTGCAATGTGTTGTTGTTTGACAGAAGCTTTCTTTAGAAAATAAGTTTAAGAGTAGGAATATTCTATTTGTCATTGGTACAGCAAAACCTTGATGGTTTTGGTTTACTGCGAGGTTAAGTGACCTTTTTCCCTTTCTTTGTTTTAATGTCCTTTTTACTTTAAGAAAGTCCCTACTCAGAATAAAGCATCTCAAACCAAAATATTCCTTCTCTCTCTCTCCCCCTCTCCCCATTGTTTTTTAATTTGGGTTTGGTTTTACTTTGTTCAAGCTTGGCAAAGAGCAACCGGCAAAATGCTGGGATTTTTCAGAGAGGGGTTGGAAAGGTTTTATAAGCCAAAATGCAGCAGCTCCCTGCAAGCTCAGGCAGGGAGTCAGCCCTGCCCAGCCCTGGCTCTCCTGTTCCCTCCTTTGCCAGGCCTGAAATTCCGTTGGCAGCAGTTCAACCCACACCTGCATTGAGCTGAGCAAAGCAGCAATTGAGTGGTAGGCTGATGACTGTAGAGGAATAGGAGGGGGAAAAAATGACCTTCAAATTACTAATGACTTAAAAAAATAATTTAAAAAATACTTTAGAAATGAACTGAATATATCTCTTAGAATTCTAGCATTTCTTGAGTGATTTTCAGTTAACAAAAAGTCCAATTGAAAGAAGTTTTGAAATGAAGCATCACTTCAAATGAAAAATAATCAAAGCTCGTTTTTTTCCTCAAAGTGCCAGATTGATGCAAACACTAAAAAGACTCAAATGTTTATGTTCTCATTTTTTCCAATTAACAGCTTTAATTTACATCATGTATTAGCATCAAATTAATTTTTTTTAAAACGGGAAAAAAATTATTTTATCTGCCTTTCTCCAAACTAACTGAGCTTTACCTCCTACTTGTTACAGTCTTATGCGCCTACCAAAATTCAAACATAGCACAAACTTAGTGTTAAAAAGTAATCAAAAGGAAGGAGCAACCAATATATGCTGTTTGCTCTGATGAAATGAGACAGGTGCTTTGCACGTGAAAGACAGCGTTATTGGTAAACTTGAAAATAATATTTCTTCCTGAGACGCACCTCAGAATTGATATTTCACCTAAGGATATCTCTCCCAGATGCTACGCAGCACACATGGCACTCGCTGCCACAACACCACCGCGCTTGCACCCCTCAGTAGTCCCCCTTCTCCATCCTCATTAGTGGTGATGGGTGCTTTGGGGCTGCACACACGGAAACATGTTTTGGAAAGCAGCATCCTGCATTCCGCTCATCCTATCCTGAAACAAAAGTATTTGTGATGGGGAAGCTAAATGTCACAGCACTAAAGCAGTGGGATTGAGGGGTGGCACGCAGAAGTCCTTTCAGACTAGTCCCAGCTGGAGAAATCTGTACTAGATACAACAGTGAGCATCACATAACTAGTTTAGACTTCTGACTCGTTGATACTTAAAATTAAGCAAGAAACCCCACCCTTCTCTACTCTGCTCCCATCTGTTTGCTAGAGATAACGGCAATGCTGATTTCCAGAGAAGTTGTAAGGGTAAATATAGCGTGTGCATGAGAGAGAACTGCGAAGAGGAAGGCAATAACGAGTTCTCCTTGTCCGTGGGGGATAACATGAGAAATACTGAGTTTAAGTTGTAGGAAGAAAGATTTAGGTTAGACATCAGAAAACCTTCCTAATGGAAAGAAAAATGAAACTCTGTGATAGGTTGCCTGGGAAGTGGAGTCTCCTTCACTTCAGGTTTTTGACAATATGTTAGACAAACATCTGAAGTGGTTTTGGGGAGAGCTGAGCCTGCCAGGGGGTGAGATTGCCCAAGTGCCTTCACGAATCCTATGGGCTCTGCTTTCACGTTTTTATGTGAAAGACTGAGGGACTTGGTGACAGGCATCTGGGGTCTTCAACGAAGTCCTGCTTTGAAACAGCTGGGGATGATGTTTCGCCCCACTCTTCCTATGCCTCTTCTCACTCCTTCACCAAAAACTACTTAAAGGCTTAGAAATTCGTGGCAGTGCAGAGGAATTGCAGATGATCCCTCATCCCTGCTCTGAAGGCACTGTGTCAGGAGAAGGAGAGAGACAGAGAGGAACCGAGCAAAGCTGGGGTCAGCAGATGTGGGACCTCAGCAAGATGCATGCAAAACATACTCACAGTCTGGGCATGGAGCAGAGTTTATAATTTGTGTAGCCATTGCCTATCACTCCCAGTTCATGCTTGCCTGGAGATCACTTTTTCAAAGCTTTTGAAGTCCGAGTTACTCCGAATTCCTGGGGATTTGACATTAAATCCCTTCAGAAACAGCAGGCGTCTGAGAAACATCACGGCCCAGAAGCTGGGATCAGCACAGCCGTGGGCGTACAGAGCTCCCTGGTCTGACCTGATGGCTCAGAGATGCCCTCAGAGGGACCAGGGTACAGCAGGGAAGCAGTGCAATGCAGAGGAGCACTGGCTAGCTGGACCCTGTGCAGCCCCGCAGTGCTCTGGCAGTGCTGGGAGGGCAGCGAGGAGGCTGGGCTTTGAACCCTGCACCCTGACAGGGGAAAAGCAGAGGAGCAGCCCCAGAGGCTGCTCACCTGGGGCTTGCTCACCTCCTTGCCAAGCAGCAGTGCCTGCCCTGGCATTTACAATTTGCTGAGCCAATGTCACTGTAGTCTAAGTTTTACCAGCACTGAATCCCAACAGGAGAGGGCAGAGATGGGTTTTTCGTGATGCCTACAAATTTCTGGTAACTCTGCGGCTCCCCTGGTTCAGCCCAGGGCATGGGCTCAAGCAAAGCTCAGAGAAGTAGGTATGTGTGTGTGTGGATGCCTATCAGCCTTCTCCCTAGCTTTGCATTAGGAATGGGTTAAAATCCAGAGCAGAAAGGTGTCTTGCTCCTGAAGAGCACACGGAGGAGGAGAGGAAGGGTTAACTCACCACATTGCAGAGGCTGCAGCTGTGCAAAACCATCCAGCAACCTCTTGCATATAGTTTGAGCCAGAGCAAGCAACACACAGACCACCGGGTCCCGCACAAGCACCCAGCTGCCCCACGCGCCCATGGGCATTACAACAGGCAGAGCTGTACGCTAAAACACACCTCCCTGTGAGCAAGGCTTTCTGGAGAGCTCAGAGCGGGCTGTGCCGAATTTCAGCATCTGTCCAAAGGTGCTCATCAGGTAGAGGCACCTTGTTTATTTATCAAACAACAGAGATGTTTCCACCTCTGGAGGTTAACAAGGAGCTGCTCTGCCCTGCAAAGGGGCCTGTGTTGTCACCCAGATGGCATTTGAGGCCAGGAGGTGCTGAGCTACTCTGGGTGTAAGCAAGCAATGCCTCTGGTGGCTGTTGAGCAGTCCAGCTCTCAAGGAGTTAAATGTTTGATACTGAAATCCCAGGCTCCCATATTTTATATCTGTTTTCCTCCAGTAGAAAGCTCGCCTCTGGAATCATTTATTGGACATTGACAGAACATTACTTTTCCTCCTTTACACAAAAAGATTTGGGAGGTAAGGATTAATCTTGCGTATAAGTCACAAGTTTGGCACAAAAGCTATCTAGCTAACTTTGTGCTGAAAGTACCTTTCTCAGCATTAGTCCTTGAGCTGGAAAGCAGCATGCAGGCAGGAGTGCCAGTTCTGAGCAAACACTCAGGAAATCTCTCCAGGCCTGATCCCCCTTTCTCACTGCAGCAAGAACAGGCAGAGGCAGTGCTGAACTCCCTGGTTTGGTGCCTCTGGAAAGCTCAAAAGAGGAAAAACTGTTCAAGGAAACAAAAAACCCTCATATCTCAGAGTTACAGGATTCTGATCTCTGATGAATTTGTTCAGTCATCTTGGTACAAGGGGTCTGCCAGATAAAGTACCCAGAGAACACAGTCTTTAAAATGCTTACCAAAAACCCAGCACAGGAACTGCCTCCAGGGGTGCAGGAAAGAGACACTGCCTCCGGCCCCATCTTCAAGCTCACCTCCCAGACCCAACAACCCACAGCAGAGCTGGAGCCATTCACAGCCTTTAACTGATTTAACCCTGTTAGCACCTCCTCACCATAGCAGCTGAGTGCTGAGACCCCCACTTTGTAGCGGGGTAATCAGACCCAGGAGAGCTTGGCTGAGCTGATGGACCCTCACTGCCATCCCAGGTCCACTCAAGCTTCATTAATCACTGCAGGAGCAACAGGGCCACCCTCAGCTGGCTGGGTGGTGCTGAGCTGCTGCAGCAAAGCCCAGCTGCAGCTATTGGTGCTGCGTTAAAAGCAGAACAGTCTTGCTCTTAAATAGAGAGTCCTGTCTCAGCAGGGCCAAGCATAGCAGGAAAGTTTTTAATTGCGAGGTTTCTGAACTGGTTGATGCACAGGCACTACCTTGAAGGCTCACGGATTTAGGGGGCTGTCTCATCAGTGATCCCCAGGTCGATGTAGCATGAGGGTGTTTGAATGCAGGTGAAGCCCTTTTGCTTTGGAGGGGAAATGGGAGGCTTCCTCTCCCAGGGCCTGTGCTGAATCATTTCTATCTGCATAGGCTGAGGTTTAAAGGACACAGGGAACACTCAAACACCCTGCTTGCTGCCTACCCCACAGAGTGGGAGCCCACTCACGCTCCCAGGGTAAAAACACCATCTGTTTTCTGTGGTAGCCTTCCACACTGTGTCTTGGGGAGGGTGGTTTATGCTAGAGATTTTTGCTAATAACTGTCAGGACAAATAAGCATTGGACCTGCCAGAGCCAGGAAACAGGCAAAAAGCAAGGAAAGGAAGAATAGGGCGTGTTTTCTCCTTTCTGATGACCAGGTTTCTCTAGCAGGACACTGACTGTACCCCCTTGATGGCAGGAAGGGGATGCAGCAAGGGAGGAGCCCTGACACCGTGTCCCATGGCTGTGGTAGGATGGGGAAGGCTCAGCCAGGCTGGGCACTGTGTCCCAGGGAGGGACAACCCCGTCTGTGTGGCTCTGACAGCCAGGCTGTGCCTGCATGCAAGGTGGGGATGCTGGAGGAACCCGCTCTGATCCTTCAGCTGATCTGTGCCTCCTCCACCACCACACCGAGGGCTGCACCCCATCCAGCCCTCGTAGACCAACCACCGCTCTGCAGCTCTTGCAGGAGGGAGCTGCAAGCCCAGTTTATCAAGTCAGAGCCTCAAACCTTCCCCTCCCCAGTATCCCTGAGAAGAAGGATGCCGCCTCTTCGCGCAGAGCATCTAGAGCCAGGACAGAGATCCTAAAGCCCCTGCTAACACAAGCGAGGGAAGACTCTCCTTCCAACCTCTCCTTCAGGTCTCGTCCAGGCTCAGCTTCGAGGAGGGCTGCCCGGGGCAGGTCCCAGCTGAGGCTCCTCCACAGAAAGGCAGTTTGCCGGTTACAGATACATTCTCCCAGACAAGCCTGTTGCCTCAAGGATTATTCACGACAAAGCTATGCAGAGACAGTAAGACCCTTTCATTCCCAAGGGAAGCAAAAGGGAAGACTTTAATTATCAGCCAAGTCCAACAAAGCAAATACATGTAGGTTAATGAGCATCCCACTGGCATGAACCTTATCTGAGCAGGTAGATATTTCCCCCTTAATTGAAAAGAAGAGCTATTCACTAGGAAAAAGTCCATTTAGTAATCCTAGGTACTTTTCTTTATGCAATTAAACTGCTAATGAGACCTCTTAGCCCTTCATACTTTTCCTTCAGTATTTTCCCATTGGGCACACCCATGCTCCCAGGGTGCATCAGACTCAAACAGGGGTAAGTTTCATTCCTATGAGACAGTTGATGGGAGTTTGGCAGGGCTCAGGGTTGGCAGGGAGGGTGCTGGCAGGACCCTTTCCCTCCTGGGGCTCAGGGTTTCTGCTGCAGGCACTGATTTCTCTGCTCTTTCTCACATCCATTAATCCAGCTATAGATGATTATATCTAAGCTCTTCCTTAGAGTGTTAGTGCTAGCTATCTCTATTTAAGATACTCGTTGTAGATACCCGTAACTATTGCTTCTGAGCTTCCTTCTCACCTAAACTGCCAGGCAGTGCCTACTTCTACTTAATGGTTACAACAATGGTAAAGGAGATGGATACTGAAGTAGGGACCTCTACTGTCTAATCTTTTAAGTACTGCGAGCCGCATAGCACTCCTGCCTTCCCAGAATGAAAAACAAAACAGAACAAAACAAAACACCATTTCCTTTAGCCTGAAAAACAGAACCAGTATTTACAGGCCAGCTGAGGGCATGCACTTTTTCTTTCTCCTGCAATGAGCCTCCTGCTTCTTCCAGAGGTCAGTCCTGGGCAATGGTTTAGGAGTTCGGTAGAAATGTTCCAGCGCAATTGCCTTATTCTGACAAGAGCTGAGGCTCCTGTGGATGTGACTAGGCTTGCAAGTGTTTAAGCTTTTTATGGATATTGCATGTCATCCGTGGCTGGTTTACAGCTGTAAATGTCATAAAGACAAAAGCATTGTAATACTGTACTCAGATTGTACCTGCTCTTACCGATATTTAAGTCTAGATGGACAGTAGCAGAAATAAAAGCAGAATTCACAGCTTTCTGCTCCTGTCTCACCTCTGACCGGCAGTGAAATGCTTTGCTATCTACCATACCCACTGCTTTTAGTCCAATGCTAAGAACTGCAACAAAAGTGATGGAAACACAAAATAGCCTTTATGAGACACTATTAGGAATGATTGCAGATCTAATCATAGATTCCCCAATACCTGCATTAAAATGTTTGGAAGCCCTGTTGAAGGGCAGAACATAGCTGTACTAAATATGGACCACAGCAGCCTCCTGACCAACATCTTGCAGCCTAAGTAGGGAAGGCAAGAAGAAGATGGGGATTGATTAACTGCTGCCGACCAGGTGCTGCAGACGGAGAACGGAGACAAGGGGAGTTCAGACAAGCTGTGAGGCTGGACTGCGAGTCTGTGATGCAGCCAAGAGGAGAGCCCAGCTGGAAGGCTTACGTGGATGGCTCTGTCTAATCACTTTATGCCATATTCTTGCAGTGTCCCCAGCATGTCAAGAGAGGGAATTTATTAAGCTTAAGGACAATTGAAATCATGTCAGTTTTAGTTGTTAAGATACATAATTTTTATAATTCCCTTTTTTCCTATTCAGAGCATTACTATCCTCTTCTCTAAAGATTGTGTAGAATCAGGAACTGTCTCAGGATGAGATAAAGGCTAGAAAGGTAATGAGCAACTCTACGCCAGTAGACACTTTTCCTCCTTTGCAGATCCTCTGGAAGATGTTGGAGCTTTGACTTCTTGGAAGCATGATAAGCTCCTAAAAATCTGACTGCAATATTTCTAGGTGTGGATCATAATGTTCCAGGCATCTTAGCTTGTAGAAACTGAAAATCTGTCCACTTTGCATGGTGGCTGCACTTAGCTGTTTGCAGAGCCCATGCAGAGATAGTGTTTACTTATGCAAATGATCACGTATATATGCTAATGACTTCCATTTAGAAAGTAGAGCTCTACTTGCATCAACCAGCTGTGGAGCTCCATGTTGCTGCCAATTATTGCCGTTGTTTTGGACACTAGAAAAACTTCTCATAGAATCGTAGAATGCTTTGGGTTGGAAGGGACCTTTAGAAGTCATCTAGCCCAACCCCCCTGCAGTGAGCAGGGACATTCATTTGCTCTACCATGGCCATTAACTTGCAATCCATGAGGCAACCTTGTCATCTTGACTCAGGGAAATACTAAATACTAAGCCTGAGAAGCAGCTTAAACTGGAGTACAGTGAAACTTGGTAGAGCATCCCAAATAGCAAGGAGCAGGAATCAGGACAGTTTAAAACGGACTAGATCAGTTTCCTTTTACTGTTGAATTTCGACATGGATTCAAAATTTGCAGTAGGAGGTGGCATCCCAACAGGGAAAACAAAACGGGACCTTTTCAGGAGCACCCGCCCCTCCTCTGTGCTCCCTCTTTCTGTCTAAAAACACAAGCAGACCTTTGCACCAGGTCCCAGAGCTCAGGGATGTATGAAAACAGGGAATCACACCTGCTACTGACCCAAGAAAGGTGGCAGCAGAGGCAGAGGAGGACAGATGAGGGATAGAGGAGCCAGAAGCAGCTGCTAAGGGAATCCCCCTGCTAAAAATCAGCAGATAATCAGCACATCTAATCATGCATGATGGGCTCCTATCTCCTTAGCACTTCAGAGCCAGCAAATCTCTGCACTCCTATTGATTGTCTGTCTGGATCCTTAGGGGACTGTGCTCACTGAAGATAAGGGCTTTCCCCCTTGGGCTGCACGCTGAACAAGGCAGGGCTCTCCATGCTGAAGCAGAAGCACCTCCTGCTCAGAGCTTGTTGCAGAAAGAGGAATCTTGTGTAAAAATCTCCTTGTCTGGGGAGTTTGTTTCTACCAAGCAATGCAGCATAAAAGTCTGATCCTGGTCCTGAGCATGGTGTTGCAGGGTCAGCCGGTCTTGGGGTACAGACTTGAGAGGCCTGGAGTTGGCTGGATTGGGATTGCAAATCCCATCATTACATCTTTGATGTAAGCATTCACTTCGGCTAAATAAGAAATTACTCTGATTCAAATGGAAAAAAGAAATATTTCGTGTTTATAGAGCTTGAAAAAAATTGTTTGCTTCGATTTACAAGAAACCCCCTTGTGCACCACATGCTGTCCTTATGATGTAAAAAAACTTGGTTTTGATGACATTTTTTTAATGGGAAAAAACTTGCTGTCAAAAGAATTGCACTGTGTTTTACTCCCCTTCAGCAAATAAACCGCTGTCAACTGTTCAGGCAAAACCTCTGTGCTTGCAGTGGAGCCACCACTTCAGGAAGAGCTCTCAGCCCCAAGGATGCTCATGCTTGTGCCCAGAGCTGGTCATACTCCCATGCTTTGGGGTCCCTCTGCTCAGATATCATTTCATCTAGTCCATGAACCAGCTTTTAAGAGGTTAATAGCGAAAAAAAAAAAAGTTTTGCTGCCTTTATTCTGCCTTGAGTAACCTCACCAAGAGCTGACAGCTATGCCGGGAAGGCTCAGTGCTGTATTAGGAGGCTGAAGGAGGATTTTCCACCCTGAACATGCTGCCTGGGGCGGCTCTGAAGCGGAAAGATGTAGAAAAGCAGGCAGGAGCCTAGAGGCTGCCCGCAGACCGTGGAAGCACAAGCCTGCCATCCCAGAGGCAGCTGGGAATGCCTTGCTGCAGGATGATTTTACAGGGAAATAAACATCATCCCTGGGATGTTTGGAGGGAGAAGAGGCAGTCCTCCCTTTCCCCTTCAGCTAAATGTGAGAAAGCAATGTAGGAATATTGTGTGACTAGTAGAAATTGCCCTCTCTCTAATGTTTCATGAGAAAATACAGGAATGCCTTGAGGAGGTGCATATTAATGACATATCAAAGCAACATATAATGGGCCATGCAACAGGTACTACGCTGCAGCCCCACTCCCTGGGCTCCCCTGTGATTCAGCTTATCAGAAGTTATTTACAACAGCGTCTTGTCCTATTATGCAAATAGCCTTTTTCTCCTCCATTTGGGTACATGCAATGTTCCTGTGGTACCAGGGGTTGGCAGGAAGGCTGCCCTATACTGAAAGTCACAGTAAAATATTAGGTGAAAGTCCCATGCTATTAAAATGGAAAAAAACCTCAGTCATGTTGCTTTTCTTGCAGACCTAATACGCTTTCTATCACACAACTGAAAGCCTAAACTCTGTTTAATCCTACCGCCAGAATTACTCATATCTCTATGCTCTAAGCATGCCAGGAATAGCAAACTTGCAGTCATCCTTCTGAATTCAGCTTTTTTGGATTAGTGACTTGTTTGTGGATTCTCTCCTGAAGTACTTGTGTGTATTTGCTAAATAATCTGGACAAACTTTAGCTCTGGCAGTGAGTTATCAGCTTGACAGCTGTATTTGCCAGGGAAAAGGGTAGGAAATGTACACTTCAGATTACATGGTTGCCAGCTCTAGTGATTTTATTATGAATCTTACAGAACTTAATGTTTTCCTTCAAGCTTCAGTTCTTCTGATATGTGAACTTGCACACCGATCTCATTACAAGGCATACTTCTGGGCTCTGAGTTCCAGAGGAAAGGTTACAAGTGTGACGGAAAAGGCTGAAAAGTCAGCCACTAAATGAAAGGTACTCATGTTCTTTCATTTAAATCCCCTTCCTTTAAAGCAAAATCTCATTATTTTGTGGATAACTAGCTAGCTCGGTCAGAGCAGGGCTTCTGGAGGGGCAGAGAGCTCAGTACCTACCCAGATAAACGCAGACATACATACGTACACACGCACCTGCAGATGCATGAGCATATTGAGCTATTAGCAGGAGAGAGGGGTAGGGCTAGCATGCTGCCTGCCCACAAAACCCTCAGAGCATGTCAAATCCTCTGCTGGTCCTCCAGCCCTCACTTGAGAGCTGCTCACTCCTCAGCTCCCTGCAAGCAGCTCGCTGAGTCTCTGCAGTGCTGAGATCACAGTTCTCTGAGCAAAATCCTCATTGCAATGTTTCTGGCTCCAGATGCCCTAACCCTTAAATGATGCAAAACCCGATGCTCATCCCTAGAGATCTTCTTGCCCTGAGGTTCTCTTTTCACTCTGTCCCAGAAATTTGGAGAGCCAGACAGAGTAAATATTTGGCAAAATAAAATGCAAACACCTGCAAAACCCACTACCCCCAACCTCTGCCAAGCACTGCAGCCCTCTCTAAATCATTTGTGGTGCTATTTAGAGAAACCTGAGGGCTACATGAGAAAGGGGGAGGATAAATAACAATTTGTGCTTTAATACAAGCTAGTAATCACAGGATGCCTTCAGAATGTGCTTTGTATGTCAGCAAAGCAAGGGTCCCCTGCCCTGCGCTTCCCTAAGCTGCTTCCCCAGCCCCTCCGAGAGAGCTTTGGCAAGCAGAGAAAAAGTATAAGCACTGTGTTTTTGATGTGTCACATCCATCACTGGTTCAATCAGGAGAGATTGTGTAGATGCTGACATGACGTTTTGTCTGTGAAACTGTTTAGACTGATTTAAAGTGCTGGGACTTGCTTCCAGGATGCACAACTGCCTGGAAACAGTTGTTATGGCAAACACGGGCAGGCAGCGGTGCCTGTCAGAAGTAATAAGCATCGGGAAGCCAGCGGGCTTGGGGAGCGGGTTCCTTCCCGATGCCCAATTCAGTGGGGTGAGAGGTTGCGCGTGGCCTGGGAGAGGCAGGGATGCTGCCTGTCCCGTCTGCATCCAATGCCAGTGCACCAGGTGTGGACATATCAGCTTATTTTCTGGCAGGCTTGCATGCCAAAGAGGTGCAAAGATGCACTTGAACCAGACCCCAAAGTCCTCTAGTCTTTGCCCAGTGACTGGACTGTAAGGTGAACAAAGCTGAGCTGCCACGGGGATGCGGGACTGGCCAGGATGAGGAATCTCCAGCCCATGGCCTCACCAAGCGCTGGAGAGCTATGGAAGTAGCTCCTGGTTTTCGTGTCCTGGGAGATGGGGGCTCTTCATGATCCGGGTTTCCAGTGCTTGTGTCCTGTGATGGCTTTTTGCTGCTTTAACGCGTAGCAATGCAAATGCCAAGGGGGAGTGAGGGAGAGCCCTTGATCTGGCGGGTCAATGGGCAAACAGCCCATCCAAAGGGAAGAACTGGTCAGGAGGAAATTAGCTGAGTCTCTTCCACTGGAGGAAGAAGATATTTTTAAAAGCAGCTGGGTTTCCATAGAAACCCCAGGAAAGGGTCCTGTGATCACATGGGGGAAGGGTGTTTTTTTATTCAGTCCAAACAGCTGCCGAGAAGTTAAATGCTGAAGGCGATACAAAACCCCTGTCCCACAGTTGAGCTGGGAGGGGAAGTTCCTTTCTCTTATTAACACTTTTGCAGCTGCATTCAAGTTGCTGCATTTTTCTTTGACAGTTTTAGATGCTTTCCATTGCCCAGTTCCCTCCCCAAAAGCAAATAACCCCCAAATGCTCTGCCATGTCTGGTGAAATGGAGCCCATCTGCATGTGAGACTCCAGCATGCAGCCCAGGTTGGGTTAGATGGTGCTTCACCTCCAGATCATCTGCATATTTTGGCATTAGTTTAATCCATTGTAACTGTAGCGAGTGAGCTGCAAGCTCACCTGGCTGAGAGGATGGGAAAGCCCGGACTGGGAGGGAGACAGCAAACCACAAGGAAGCAGTGACAGTGGAGGGGGTAGGCGGGGCTGAAGGGTTTTCCTCCATGCAACATGCTGCAAGCAATGTTGTGTCTTGCATGGTGTCCATGTGTTATTATGTGGGCAGAAGCAAGCTCCATCTATGTAGTGAACCAATGCCAGCCTCCTCTGCTCATCTTCTGAACCGGGCAGTGGGTTAGGACCAAGAAACAACCTATAGCTGCTGGGTTTATATAAAAGTTTCCAGGCTCATTAGCTCTCAAAAATCTGTCCCATCCTCAGGAAGAACTTCTCCTCACATGCCCCTATGCACACAAGTATGCCTGTGCAGGTTCAGATCTTGGCACTATATAGATCAGTGTTCAACGACAACTGCTAGTCCTCCCCTCTGTGCTTTGACCCCTTCATTCACATAAATGTCTTCCTTTTTCCAGGTGTTGTCAGCCGTAGTTATCTGGATCCTTCCTATTTTGTTAGGTCACCAGCGTGGCCAAGACTTGTACACATGCAAGACTTTTTGGGGTAGAGCACAAGGAGTAGTTGGTCTGTCAGCCCCCAGTACGCTATCTTAGAGATATATGCTGGAGCTGTCACTGGACTACTGCTCAATTCCATCCAGAAGCCTCTGAGTCCATCTAGTCCCCTCCTGAGACAACTTTAGACCCTTCAAATCCTGTGTCAATGAATGCTGCAGCTTGATTATGTACTGGATGATAATACTGGATTATGTACTGGTTGCCGCTGTCTTAGAAAGGTCTCTGGAGCCATTCCTTGACCCCCCTGATGCTGCATTAGGGAAGCAGGTGCCCCGGTCATATCTAGTTTATGGGTTTTATCATGTTCCATTTTCATCACTTCTTAGTTTTTTTCTTCCTGAAGCTCACCTGCATGATTTCCTGCGCTGATAGCCAGCACTGGGTCTCAATGAGGATGACCACAACCTTTCCAGGGCTCAATGTCCCATTGTGAGAGAGCACACTTTCCTTTAATCTCCAACTCTAAGCATTTTAAACCGTGATTACCAGAAGAATTTGATGCATAGCGCATCCAGGAACAGGAATCGAGGCATTCGCTCAGCCAGGCTGAGAGTTGGTAATTACAGAGAGGGAAGTTCAGTGTTTTCCACCAGCCCCAGCTGGATGGTGGGGAGCTGACCTCCATAAACACCTGAGAAGCTTCATCACTAGAGAGGGAGGGAGATGAGGATGGTGCACAGAGGGGATGGTTCTTCAACTTTGGCTGCCAAGTGAAGTAGATCCAGATGGTGTTTACACACAATTGCTTTTAAATCTTTGCCCACTGGTGCTATACTCTCCAGGCACAACTTGTTCAAGCTGGCCTTGGCAACTGGGATTGGAAGAAGTTTTAGCAATCCTGTGATTCCAAGGTTAAAAATTACAACACTCAACTTAAATATGAGTCATGAAAATGCTCTGGAAGTATACTGTTTCCGGGGTGCTTTTTTGTGTCTTTAGTGATAGAAACAAAAATAAAAGAACATTCCAGTTTTGGTAAACTGGAAGCTACAAAGTACTGTTGTCTGTAGTCCTTTCCCCCTGCTATCCAAACTGACAAGCCTCCTAAGAAAACCTAGATTACACCTATATATCTTTCCTGATGGCAAAAATTTTGCTCTTAGTAGGAGTGGTAAAAATATTTGGCTCTCCATGGCCACAGCAATAATCTGAGGATTGCCAGGAGTTGTTACATCTTAGTGTTTCTCCTGTGTTGAACAGATGAGGTTACCATGGGTTGTCCTTGTGCTTTTATAAGTCTTTGCACATTCATTAGCTGCATGGAGCTCAAAAATAACAAACCACTATCTTGGGTGCCTCAAACCCTTTCATATCCATTAGCTAACCAACACTTTTAAGACCCCATAGAGTTGCTAAATGGGCATATAGCTCCTTTATGGGTCTGCAAAGGAGTGCTGCAGCCTTGGGAAACAGGACCTCCTGCTCTGCTTTGGTCAGACCATAAAAACAAGGAGACTTTCTGAAAATTAAAAAAAGACACTTAAAAAAACCTAGATGTGCATCCTACTGGGTTTTCAGCCTTCTCAAGAACAGATATGTGCTAGGATGAGAGATGAGGGATTGGGCCAGCAGCATTTGTCAAGGTCAGAAAATTCCCAGCTACCCAGAAACACTTCAGCTGCAGCTCAGAGATAGTAAATAGCTCACCTGTAGACAAACATAGGTGGTGACAGTACAGAAAATTCATATTTCTTCTAGAATCAGATGACCTCATGCTTCTGCTGTTTGTGGGCCATAGCTAATAGTACTGCTTTCCAATCAAGCCAGACAATCCTTCCAGGCTCAAGCGGAAAATGCCATCAGCCCTAAAATCAGCAACACTATTATTGCTTTAAATTTGTCACAAGGCAAATCCATTTTTGCTGTCACTCTTTAGCATAATGAAGGCCATAGCAGGGCAGGGATGGATAATGAACTGCACTGTACATGACCCTAATAATTCAGTTTTCTGCCTTGGTGAAGCACAAAAGCCATATTTTGAAAAACTCATTGTAGTCAAGCTGCATTTCGTCTGGGAAGCCAGGACTGCATGCATGAAGTGGAACTGCCCTAAAAAAGTAAAACGCATTGGCCCTACACAACTGATTATAGAACATAAATAGTTTACACCCAAGATCCCTGCTGGATGTAGAAAATTTCTCTCTAATTTTTGCTAGAGAGATCAAAAACTTTTCCCATTCAGAGCAGACCAGAACACATGAAGATCAACATTCTTCATGAAATTAAATTTCTCTTCATCGACAATGAAACTTCTTGCTTAAATCACTGTGAAACTTTCAGTTTCCACTTGAAGAGGAATATGGAAGGATTTGGTTCAGATATCTAGACAGCCAGAGCACCTGGATTTGGGGTTGAAATTATATTTCATTTCTAAAATGATTCACTGAAAAGTCTTTTTAAGTCTGAAATGAAACATTTTGATTTAAAAAGGAATGATGCACATGATTTCAGCAGTTTCCGCATCCCCACTTTGTTTTCACCATAGCTGCTTCATGCAGGAAAGTAATTTTGAGTTCTGCACTTGACCATTTTCCGACCAAGTATTTCATTAAACTCCTGGACAGGTCCCATAATTGCAAAATGGCTTTACAAGGAAGGTACATTTACATTACAGCATATTGCACAGATTTAACACTGGCGATGGTGAATAAAATTCTTTAAACATTTGTTAACTCTGGGAGAAGAAAGGAGTTAAACTCATTTGTCTCTTTCCCTAGATGAATTTATCATTTTCTCTTTCAAGCCCATTGATGTTCGTGAAATGACTTTACAGCATATGTTCAGTCATTAAAAACTGCTGCTGGATTTCAAGTCACCACAAAGTAATGCCTGGCATTAGATATGCAGAGGGGTATGGGCATGCATTGCATTGCCACAAAAATCCTTGATTTTTATTTCATTTGGATACACTTAAGGCATTGGCTTTTTGCGTCTATCACCTTCAGAGGTCTCAGAGTGGTTGGGAACTGTGGCTGATGAATTTCACCTGTCTCCACCTCTGGAAAACGCAACAGAGAGCACCTTTAGAGATGTAATGAAATCATCATCCTGATCAAAAAAAAAAAATCACCTCAGTTTAAACTCACAGCCATTAATTCACGCAAAACTTACATTTCACACAGTTTGAAATCACAGCCTGAGGCACCATGTCCTGGAAAATGTTTGGGCTGAGTGGACTCACAACACTTTTTAAGATGTCAAAGTTTAGTTGTCAGTTTGTAAAAATGGGAAAAAAAAATCTACTAAAAATCTCTCTATATAAATCTATAAAAAGACGACATCTCAAGCACCCTTTCGAAACAGGAAGCCACTTCCTTCTTATCTGTGCATCTCTACCAGATGCCACGCAGCCTGAGATGATAACTCTTTTCTTTTCAGCAAACCTTGGACTTTTCCTGTGAATTGAGTAAAGCAGTTATTTGACAGAGAAATAAAGCTTTATATTGGCTGATCCTGTCAAACAGTGGGATGAATTTAAATGAAACACATCCCTTTAAACAACTCAGTGCTGAGAAGAAGTAGAATACCCCTCCGTGGACTTTGAACAGGGAAGCAGGGGAGACAAGGGAGAAAATCTGCTAATGACCAGCCAAACACTGTAAGAATTAGTAAGTATGGATCATTTTTATTGGCCTGACCCAAAGTGCTGTGGAAGTCACTGCAAGTCTCATCACTGATTTCCGAGTATATCAGGTTGGTGAGAAGAGGCATAAATTGACTTTGCAAAGTCAATGGGGATATATCGACTTGTACTGCTAAATACCTGGCCCTATCTTTACTGCTTCAGGATCATGAGGCTGTGAAGTGAGCAGTCTTTAATTAGGAAGTAAGGCAGTTTGGAACTCCATACTTCTATCTCCCTCCTAATTAATCCCAGGATTAATTTTAAAGTTTATTTCCCTCTTCCTGAAAGTTTTTATTCTAGTGATGCCCTATGATGTGGCCAAGAAGACCTGTACACCATGCTGACTGTAAAAGGCTGTTCGGAGAAAGACAGCAGGCAGCAAAGGGAGCTGAAATTTTGATTTTTAAAAATTGCTAAACAACTAAATAAATTTTACTTCAAATCACTAGCCTGTAAAGTGATGTTTCAGTGTGTATGTGGAGAGTGTTCAGGTGTTTGGGGACATATTTGTAATTAGAACAAGTAAAGCTTGCCATCTGGAGAGAAAATCTGCTTCCTTCTCGATATGGCTAGGGTCGCAGGCAGTTCCACATATGCTATCAACAGAGAATTTTCTTCCTCAGCTACCACCTGCTTGGTAATCTGTGTTTATGAATGAGTAAGGGCTTAATTTGAGTCCTGGGTATCAATCTGATATGGCTTAGGTGAGGGGCTTGCTTTTCATGCAGTGGAAAGATCATGGTAATTGAAAATAGTCCCCAGCAATGGGTTCCAGACAGTATCCTGTGGCAATCCTTCCCCTGATGGCTCTCATGGTTTTATTGCCTTGTGATAGTTGGTGATTTTCTGAATGCTTTTGTGCATCACTGAGAAATGCTGCTTTTTGTCCCAACAGTGAGTTTTCCACTGACTTGGTTGCTAGGAGAAGCTTGAAACTGAGACCCAAGAATGACATGAAAGTTCAAGCACCAGAAAACAAGGGAAGCCAATACTTATTCAACAGTCTTGTGTTCTGACTGTTGGTTGCTGTAGGGCCATGATCTGTCTCTTTGCCCTATGGCCCAGAGCCTTGGGAACGAGAAAGACATCTGCTGACCGCGTTTGGTGCAAAGGACAGGGGCTGGGCTGCCAATTGCTCAGTGCAAGGGTATCACTGGGTTTGCTGTGTGACTTGCACCAGGAGGTTGCATATACATTGCTCTCTCCTCTCTAAAAATAAAGGGAATACACTAGCTAAAGATGTTATTCTGGTCAGCAAGAGCTTTCACTGGGGAAAAAGAAACCTTTTTTAATGCTATAGTAAAGAGGTTTCACACTCTAGTCTAGCAAGTGTAATAGAAACTATAATGGGATCTCCATCTCCTTGCCAAGCCTCAGCATTTGGCGTCATACCCTGTCATCAGTATGCAGCTAGTGACTCAAGCCATTAAATTATCCCTGGTGCCTTTTCCTGCTGAGTAGGAGGAAAATACTTGCAATGGTTATTTCAGGGGTGTGTGTCTGTTTGTCTGAAAGAACTCTGACATTAATGTTTCAAATTAAATTACACTTTAAATTTTCTGGGTGGGTGGTTTCCTTCTCTGCGATTGTGTCCTTGTGGTAGAGGTAAGGTGCTTCCCTGGTTGCTGTCCTTCTCCTGATCTTATTGCCATGCATCAACCCTGACCTGCTCGGGCACAGCATCACTTTGCTCTTGGTGTCTCCAGTAAGCCTCTTACTGAAGATGTTAGAGACCATCATACTTGTATCTGCAACATGGACATGTGTCCACCAGAGCTGACATCCCAGAATTACTTGACAAAGACCCAAACACATCCAGAAATTGGCAAAGGCTCTCAGTTGCCATTTAACGAAGCAACGTGTTGACAGTGCAACAAAAATTCCCATATTTTTGTCAGCTGAGTCGTCCAAGGGCTTGCCTTGACTTAGGGCTGAATTCTTCTTTCTTCTGTACAAGGGATACTTATCTTGGGAAGATAAGATGACACTGAGTCTTTTTTCTTCCTCTGGTTGTAGTCCCAATGAATCACCTTTCAAAACCTCACCTTGGTGACGTTGAGCCTAGGTCTCCGGCACTGAGTTTTCTGATGTTTCAGAGTGTATAGTGTGTGAATATACCTACATGTACATGCACAGGTGCGAGTAGATGTGTCTTCATAAATGCTCATACATTCAAAGCTGCATGAATACACACAGGAGATGGAGGTCTTCCATCATTATTTACCTAGGCAGAGTGCTCCTGGGTTTCACTGGAGGTCTGACTGAGATCTTTAAGGAGGATACCTGAACATGTGGCTCAACGTCAGTGCTACTGCTGCTCGTTCCTTTCACCTCTGCTGTCTGTCTTGAAGGGTTTATTCACACAGTTTTTTCAGAGCTTTGGCCTTGGCAACACCCTAGGATGGTTGTATCTCTTCAGGGACATGGAGCTGGAAGCAGACATCATTCAGGCTCTGTAAAGGCTTAAAAAAGATTTTTTACCCAGTGCAACAAGTCATGATCTGAAGACAATCTCATCTTTTCATCTCTGCATCTAAATATTATTTTATATAGGGTCAAAATTATTTGTTTGATTATTTCTGAGTGTCTTCATCTGAAAATAAGCAATGAACCTCTAAAAGTCTGATCTCCAGTTCTGTTCAGCTGGTGTGTAGAGAACAAGGATAATATTTTGAGGAGAAAAATTCTTCACCTGCTTCCCTTGCAGCTTCAGGAATGCGGTTTGTGTTAACGTCGGGATTCCTTTGAAAGCTTCACCGGGAGACTCGTTTTCTCTCTGAGACTGCCTCTAATGTCTTTTTTAAGAAGCACACGAATAGCTGAAGAATAATCCAGATCTCAATGAAGCATTCAAAATGGTGTCTTTTAGAAAAGGAGACAAAGATTTATGGCTGGTGAGTACTTGTTGCAATGAGCATGGAGAACTGTGGCTCTAAACCCGGCAAGATTTATGGCTTCCAATTCATCAGTGCCCAGGTTGTGTGAGAGATTTTTATGACTGGGACTTTGTCAAGACAATGCAGGCACCTGAAGGTTAAGTCTCTATTGTCATGAATAAAAGTTACAATTGGAGGGTTTTGGTTATCAGAAAAGATTCCTGAGTTCTATGTAGATTTGAGGGAAAAGTAGCTCTTGCAAGAGGTTTTATTGGGAGGGAAGTACAGCTGAGGGCAGCAAGGCTGGTGGGGCATAATGAAATCGAAGGGTGTTCTCAAGCTGTTGTGTGCAAAAAGTTCTCCTTCAGGTTTGACACCCTCTTTCAGTGACGGTGCCAAGAAAGTGCTGTGGTCGATCGCTTGCTTTAAGACTCTATCACTGTCACATTGAGCCTGACACAGGATGCCCTTGGGTGTGACAGGTGACAGCTTCCCCACTACAGCTGGGTCTTTTTTCAATTAGTGTCATCATCGCTTGCCGTGGTGGTTAGTAATAAATGTCATGAGTGCTAAAGATCTGTCCCCCCGGCTCTCTGTACGTCAGCTCTGTCCATCTAACTCACTGTCCCTTAGCCTGCCCATTCACAAAGGGCAGATCTATTTTTCTGTTTTCTACAGTGTACAAAACAATTATTCTGACTCTGTCTTATGGTGTGGTCAAGCTCCATCCCTTGTTAGCTTTCAGCTGAAAGGAGCAAGCTTGATCTTCATGGGCCTTTGCACAGTGATGAGCCTCCCTGGTCCAGCCAAGCTAGATCTGCTGTAATCAGCCAGCCCATAACAGAGGCCAGTGAAACTGCTGAAAAATGGCTTCAAAATATCGATGTTTTAATTAATTTTATTTGAGCTTTCTTGGACTAGGGTTTTTTAGCAGAAATCTTTTGCAATATTCTCTTTGTGTCTGTCTTTCCAATGTAGCTACCCATCTAGGTTTTTAGGACAGACTTTTTCTCTGATGGAAACAAAAAGCTTTGGCACAAATTTAATGGTTATTTGTTCTGTTTGCCAGCTGGTCAAAAAGCAGGAATGTATTGTAGGAAGTGTTGATGTGTCCTGCCCAGGAGACAGAAGGGTAGGAATGAGGAATTTACCTCTTGTGCTTATAGAGATATATAGTTCCTAATCGTAAGAAAAATCATGAACATAACTGCTTTCAAGGTGGAATCCTTGTTATCATGTTGGTTTGTCCATCAGCTTCACCACAAACCCCCTGGCCCTTCTGAGCTCATGCTCTGTTTAATCCTTCTAGAGCACTTTTCCTGCTCTGGATTTTGCAGGTCTCCTCCCCTCCTCCTCAGACAACCTTGCTCATGCCTGGAGGAGCTTAAAAGCTGATAGGTGTGCAGGTTTTGTACTTTCAATATGTACACTGTTTGCTGAGTGAAAACATCACTTTTATCCCAAACCAAAAACACTTCTAAGTAAGAAGCAAGGCCAGCTTGCAAAAACCAGAAGCAAAACCACCACAGCGTACTCCCTTTGCCAGTGTTTTCTTCTGCACTAACTCACAGTCACTTGTATTTTAGAAGCAGACTATGCAGTTGAGCTGCTGCCTTCCTGCTTTGATCTTGCCTTGCCCTTGCTCTCAGACTTTCTTTTCTGGAGTACAAGATTCATCTCATCTAGATGCAAATGTGTAAGTTTGAAGTAGTCATTCTGGGCTTGCTTTGTAGTTACTGAGGAGCAAGATTCTCCTAGAGGGCAATTCATCTTCCCTATCCTACATTCACTTCCCAAGAGAGGCATCTCTTGTCCTTCAGGGCTGCCTCCTTCCCTCTGTTAACCACAAAGGTCACCACTCAGACCTAGATGTTGTTTCGTTTGGCTCAGTCAGAGCAGATTAATGACCCCACCTGTATAATTAACCAAAAAAACCCCAATGCTGTGCATGACATTGAGTAAAAGGGCTGAAAATGTACAAATGAATTCCCAGATGTCCAGTTTAAAAGTACACTCCACTCCACTAAAAGTCTAAAGTTATCCTAAATAATTCCTTCTGGCAGTTTAATGTTGGATATTTTGCTGTAATCTTCCTCTATGACATCTGCAATGACCTAGTTTACCGTTTTCACAAATAATAATTTGTCTTAATTTTCTCTTTGAAGTAGCAAGCAAAAGAATAAATGAGTGAAATCTAAACCTGGTAACCTTGCTGGATATTTTAGGTCAATAAATTACCTTCATGCATAGCTTCCTATTTCAGCTTTCCACTCCAGAGGATGAGGGCTCTTTAATGCTTGTTAAAATAGCAGAGATAAGTGATTGCAGTCTGAAGATGGAAAACATTGAATAATGCAAAGATCTGTGGATTTTGTGGTTTTACTTGGCTGGGGTAGAAAATCCTTCGATTCTTTCAGAGCCAGAGGTAAGAAAAGCTTTACTTCCAGTTAAGACTATCCACAATTTTGTGCCAAACATGGTTCTGAAACAGAAAAAAAGCATCACTGATGAAAGTGTTCCAGTTGGGCTATGCCAAGGCTGGACATTTCTGACCTGTTTTTCAGTTTGAAAATTCAGGACAGACTGAGGATTATTTCATTGGGATGCCAGGAAACCTTGTCAGAAACACCATTTAGTGCTACTAATGCAGCTGATGTTCTGGATGAAGGTTCTGGACGGTCTGGTGACCAAAGTTGTTGCCCTACATTGATTTACTATATGGAGGCCTGATTCTAAGAACTACTTCAAACTGACATTACTCAAAGCAGAATGATGTTTCTCAAGAGAAACCCAGAAGTTTTAATGAGGCAGAGATGTTCATGGAATGTACCTGACTTCCCCGATTCTATTATTTTCACCTTAAAAATAAAAATCCTCAAGGCCACAGACTTCTTTTAACAAGAGATCAAAAATTTCTGGCAATAAACTAAAAATTTCTAAAGACAACAAATTTTTCACTTTTCTTATTTCCATTCCTCCCTAGAGTCTTTCTGATAAACCGTAAATCAGACTCTCCAGGGTCCATTTCAACTTCTCAAAACACCAGTTTCATTTCTTCTTCTTTACAGCCACCATCTTCTGGGTCTCAGGTCTCACTACACATGGCCGTCTGTGCGATTGTGCTGTCTCAGCTGTTGCCTTCTGGAAGTATCCTCTTAAATGAGGTCCATCATTCTGAATCTTGATACCCTGCAACCATGGCCATGGGCTCCCTCTCTTGGCACTGAAGAGGTGCACTATTTTCCTTTAGGATAATCAGGGATGTATTCAACATTTCTAATATTTTATTCCCCTGTCAACATATGAGAAAATAATAATTACACCCTGCTCTGCAGGACTGAGAATTATAATCAACACCAAAGCAGGAACTGTACATAATTAGAAGCTTGTTTTAGTTGCTTTTTTAGAATTTATCACACAAGAAATTGCCAGTGTCAGCTAGCATGATTTTAACCAGTAAATCCAAAAGTGACACATCATTGTTATAATAGCCATTGCAGCAGCAGTTAAAATCTCCACCATTTGCTCTGAAACAGTGAAGCCCAAAGACTGTTGAAAAAGTTCCACAAATCAGTCAGAAGCACTGTTCTGCTGCCTGAAAAGTTCTTGGTTTTCAACCTAGAGGCAAGGGTTTTGTCCGCACCTTGTTATTGTAAGGTTTAGGGCTCTTCATGCCATCCTAGGGTGCAAAGCAAAGTGCATCAGCCCCATCTCAAGTTGCATAACTGAAGCATGAACACGTACTGAAGGCAGATTTCTCAGAAGGTGATTTGGGAGCCTTGGTCACAAAAGGGACATTTAGAAATTGAGTTGAATAGCTCCAAAGAAGTTGCACTTCACATAGGCTTGAGCCAGTCTAGGGTTGAGACCCAATCTCATAAGACTTTTTTAGCAATTACTTGACCATAGTACCAGTTTTCCTTTTTCAACTTGCCTGTGTTTCACAGGGACAAACGGTCTACATCATCTTCTCAAAGATCCACCTCTCTGCTTCAGTTACCCCATGGCTCTCAACCATGCCACATTCCGGTGTCTGCTTGGCATGTGGCAGCAGGATATTTGCCACGTCTGATGCTGGAGCATGCTTGGCCTCCTCTAGTCTTCAGGCCAGTGATTCTTTTAAAAGGCAACGATGGGTGTGTATGTTTGCACTTCCATAAGACAGCTGGTGAGCTGAATTAAATACATCAGAGATCAAATGTTTGGAAGCTTCCAGTAGCTAGCAGTGGAAAAACACCTGAGATAAACAAAGCCATGCAATTTATTTGCAAGAGAGGGATACTCATTACATGATGGTGCCTTAGCAGCCTCCTGCTAGGTGGATGCAATATTATGACTGTGGTCTTTTCTGCCTTGGCGTGTCATATATTCTCTCACTTTCAGTCTTTAAGCTGCTGTTAATTTAAAAATCTCCCTTGCTCACCTCTGATATAGACTCAAGAGCTTTTCTGGCTGACGTGAACTGGAATCCATGTATGAGCAATAAAATGCCTTGTACAAGAGTGTTTTAACTGGCTCTTCTGAATTTTTTTTCTATAACTACCTGCATGTTACTCCGCAGCTTAGATGCAGATGGATCCAGACTCTGCAGCACTGCTTGTGGGGCTGCAATGGCTTCATTAAGTGTACACATGTAATAAGTTGTCTTGATATTTGCTTTTTTTTTCCGAGCACCTGTGTAGTCTAGGTGAATGGGAGAAGGCAGGAAAAGACCTTTAAATGCATTGTAAATCCCATTTTAACTCAAGTAATTATAGCTACAGCGTAATTAAAATATTGTGTCGGAAAAGAAAATAATCCTACCAAACTTCAGTCCTTGTGTATTAGCATATTGCCATCTGCAGAGTTCTGAATCACTACACCATTTTACCTTAAAGCAAAATGTTCAACAGCCTTTTTGCCAGAAACACCAGCCCTGTGAAGCACATCTGTCGCGCTTGCCGGGCCCTGGTCAGAGAGAGAGGGAAACAGCTCTTGTTGGTGCAAACTTGCTCCTATTCCCTTTCCTCAAGGTGAGAATAAACACGTTTAAATGTTGGCAATTACAAATCAAAATGTCACACCAGAAGAAAAATCCTTGTTACATAAAATTTCTCATTTCATATTGATTGGAAAGTTCCAGCAGGAGAAATGAAAAATGTTGAACTTGAAATCATGAACAAAGACTTTTTCAGTTACAAGTAGCACAACAAGCCATCATTCCTGCCAAACAAATGCAACTATTTTCTGACCAGCTCTAACTTAGTAATTTCAATGTAATAAATTTGTTGGAGGAAAAAACATATTACATTGAATCTTCATCAATCATAGAAAAGCACCGTATATGTCAAAGAAAGTTTGAGATAATAGATCTGATATAAATATACTCACACATGTCGATCAAACTCTTTCAGTATCAAAGAGGTTGAATTGCCTTGCTTAGTGACATGGTGTATCCTTATTGCAAAAAATGAAGGGAAGGATGGATGTTTCTTCACATCTCTAGCTGAAGCGGAAATTATAAGGTGCAGCATAGAAATTACTGGGTGAATTTCTATGTCCTGTGTTATGCTGGAGGTCAGGCTATCTGGTGATCATAATATTTCCTTTTGGTCTTAAAAAAACTGCATCTGTGAAAATACAATCAGAGCTTATGGGCCATTGAATCCATGTGCTCAGAAATTATTTTTTTAGCAGTATAAATGACATTATCTGCAAGAACAAAAAAGCTGCATCTACTGGAGTCAGCAGCTGAGCCTGAAAATGGGAAAAGTATGAGGAAAGAATCCCAACCTGCTTAATTACCACACAAATCAAACGTATGGGCAATAACTCCTGTTTAGGGGAAATTCAGATGAGAAATATGATTACTGCTCTCTGCAGGGGAAAGACAGCATTTTGACAAAACGAGGGCTGTTTTTTTCCAGGTGATCCAAGCACCAGGGCCTGACTTGCCAGAACTCCTTAGGAAGGTCAAAGCTTTTGCACATTTCAGCAGCTTTGTGCAGGTCAGGGCAGATTCACCAGGGGGGACTTGAGCTGGTGTAGCTTCTCCCATGGGGTGGCTTGATGTCCTTTCATGTGCACAGGGCAAAACAGACGACACTTTGCGAGCCATTTCATGGAAATTCAAATGCATATGGAACAAACATTCTAGACATCTATAAAACTTATATTTCTTTCCAAGAAAGCAGCTTGAGATTTTATTAATGGGGCAGCTGATTAAATGTTTCTGTATAAATAATAACTGAGTGAAAGTTGTGTTGGAGTTCACATGTATTAAACTTCCAGCATGTCCTGCACAAAATATCTTTCCCTAAATACTGTTTCAGGAGGAGAAAAAGCATGTTTTGCTCAATCTGACTATAATGAGTCTTGCATAAATCTGCTGCCAACTCACACTGGCAAATTCAGGCTCTGCTGGAGTAACATGAGGGAGAACATCTTATCTGATGGTCTGGGCTTTATAGACATGATCATGAAGGGTTAAGAACAATTCCATGTATCAAAACAACCCAATATTAATATAAAGCATAGACATTTGGATGCATGGGGGTTTGTACATCTTTAGACATGGGTTTGGTTTTGGCTGTTCTCCACTTGTTTCAGCATCCATTTGCATCTGTTCAATGCGGCCTTGTATGTAAAACCACACCATGATGGAAATTCAAATGCTGCACATGCAGCAATACGTCTGCAGCTGCGGGTGGAAGCAGGTGCTGTACAGACTGTGTGCAAGTGCCAGCTCTCAGCTCATTTTGTTCTGACTTGTGTCGGTTTTTCTCCCCCCAGTCCGAGCTCCAGAGTTATTTTCCTTCTGCTGGAGAGGGAAAGGTGTTCTGTCATTGGCAGTGGTCGGTGGAAAGGCTTGCTCAGCGGGCAGGCGAGACTCATTGTGTGGCTGGGCTCAGCCTGAGCCACGAGCATGGCAGAGTGGTTGCTCCAGCTTCTTCATTTCTTAATTGAGAGGGCTGGTCCAGTCAAACAACCCAAGCAGAGGTGGAGTTGGCTATTAGGCGGCGGCTGGGAGGCAGGTGTGGGAGGCTAACAGTGATAGATAGCTGCAGAGCATGAAGGATGGGGTTAAATCCCCTCAACGTGGTACATGGTGCAAGGGTGAAGCTACTTTCTTTGTTTTTTTCTCCTTAGTATTATTAGAAGGATTAAGTGGAAATTAATTGGTGCTTTAGCTTTGAGCTGCCCTCAGCATGGGAGCTGCAGAGCAGACACACACAGCACCGACTGCAAAGCCACTGAACTCCAGCCTCTCACCATCCCTGTCCTCTCAAAAGAAAACAAACACTCCGTTAATTAACTGCAGACACCCCGACTGTGATGAGCAGTGCTGGGAGACATCACCCAGGAGAGAGAAGTCAGGAAAAGGAGGAGGCTGAAAAAGTCAGTCCAGCAGAATAATAAACTACTCCTGGGTAGGAGAATGCAAAATGAATCTGGGCTGTAAATTCCTTGTTCTTCATCATCTGCCCGGTGCTGGTGAAAAGGGCAAGCTGGCAGGAAGGACTGCTGCTCTGATTACCCACGTGACAACTTTCTTGCACTTTTCTGTGGCACTTCCAGCATCTGAACTACTGAGTTACAATGTCAAGGAGTAATCCAGCGCATAAGGACTCAGGTATACCCAGTGGTAGGTTCAGACCTGGCCCCTACCCATTGGACCAGTCCCAATGGGTTTTTCTCATAGTGCAGTTCAAGGAACAACTCCTACTATGCTGTGGAGGGCAAGAGTTAAACTGCTGTGACCCGGGCTGTTCCCCATCACCTGCCATTGGTGCCAGAGGACAGTCTGGGACATGAATGCTTTGCTGGTGTCAATATAGCCACAGGCCACTGCCGAGTGGTGGCCATCTGATGGAGTACTGCAGCGTGCTCGAAGACTGAGCCAATCTGGGTCACCCTGACAGATCTGCATGGAAAGTTGTTTTTCTCTGTGCTTCACTTCAGCTGAGTAATTGCTTTGTGAAAGTTTGTCATCTGCTGCTGCATGAAGTAAGATAGGCCGAGCAGCCACTGAGGCAGCTTCTGTTCCTAAATCTGCCATGTGCCAAGCTGAATGGCTTGATCTGATGCCTCAATTTCTCCATCTGTGAAATGGACATAAGTGCTATGCTCTTCTATAACTTTCTGGGAGATGTAGCCATGAAAAGTGCTACATGGGAATTGCTGTTCTTGTTCAGGCACAGATTTGGTTGGGAATCTGTTAGCTCCCTGCTCCCAGGCTTCAAACCATCTGAAAGCATGACCAAGAAAAGCCATCCTAGCAAAACCAGTATCTGTAAACTTCTCTGATGGCTGATCTGTACTCTGAAGGATTTCAGCAGGCTTCATCCTTGCACAATACCCGAGGTCCACCTAGCACAAGGTAAATCTCCTGCATATTCAAAGTACGGCACGTGCATGTACCCTCCTGGGTCTGGGATGCACAGGGAGATGCTAAAGCCTTATACAACATACAAACTATATCGAGTGTTTCCCATAGTGGAGAAACATCTCAAGGTGCCCTGTTGGCATGAGTTGCCTAGTTAATGCATTGGCACAAGATCTCTGATGGACCCTTTCTCACAGAGGTATGGATATACTAACCTACATTTTCCGGGACATAGAAATTAAATGAAGACTGAGCCCTTTGCCAGACCTGTGTAATACCTGAATTGGGCAAGGTTTGTCCCTGCTTGTTTTTCTAAGACTTCTCTAATTCTGCATTTTTTTTTTCTGCTTCTTGAATATGTCAGCTATATAGGTTCATTTAGTCAAAGTGTTTTAGAGAATACCTGATTATTAGAGTTCTTATTTTTATTCCTAACCTTGCAGTCATTAAATCAATTTCAAGGCCAGCAGGTGCTGATGAGAAATGCCAAGTGCCATTATACCCCTCTGGCCTTATTTTCTCACCAAAACTTGGATGCTGTAATATTTTTCAAGGAAAACCTCAAAAGGTACAGAGATCATTGATGCATTTAGGAGACTCTGTGGGAAATGCAGGAGTTCTGTGCTGTGACAGGACTACAGACCAGGCAGCGCAAGAGCCCTGGTACCTGCAGTGTGCCATCAGTCCTGCTTTTGTTTGACTGGTCTTTTCAAACTTCAAGCCTCTCTTGTGGCATTGCTTCGAACACCCCTGAACTTCCATGGAGGTCCCTCTTCCAGGGCTGTGCTGGCCATTGGAGGCTAGAAGGCAGAAGTGAGTCTGTCTCAATTTAATTGAGCCGGTAGCTCTGATTCTGATCCCAGCTAGGAGCTGCTATGATGAGCCAGAAGAATCTTCTGCAATTACATGTTCACTCAGGGCAGTACCTGAGGGCCTCCAGCTTTCTGCACTGTCCTAGAATTGAGTTTGCAAAGCAGGTAACTTCCAGGCTTGCAGCAATTGCTCATAATAATAGACTTCCACATCTGTTTTTCTCACCGGCCTCAGCCCGTGTAAGTCAAGTTTGCCAAATGTTAATGAATCTGTAGAGGGTTAAAATCCAGTGAATGACTGTGCTGAGAAAGACTCACAACCCTTCTGTCCTGGTCAGAGTGATGTCCGAGCTCATGGAGTGTCTCCTGAGGAAAGTTCTGTAATTGAGCTGGAGACTGAATATGAATCTGTACATGTGATGGCTGCTTCATTGTTAGGATAAACGAGCAGAACAACATCTTTTCCAAACACACACTTCTTGCAGACTGTCTTTAAGTTTCTTAAAGTCTTCACTGTAAAAATACATGGTGCCCATTACCACTTTTGAGTCCACTCCAAATCCACTCTGTTAACATCAGCTATAAATATGCTCCAACAGATAATGTCAAAGTAACAACCATCACAAGAAGAGATGAATAAATGGAGGCCATGGGTTCACATGTACTTCAAAGAAGTTCTGTCTTGAATTCCCCTGAGTGATTCTGCAGAGGGCTTTCATCACCAGGGAAGACCTGGAAATCACTGATAGATCCCTAGGGAACAATGGAGAAATAGCATTGAGCTGTGAGCAGCCAATAATATATTGCATGGCTGAAACATGTTACTAGCCACAAGTCTTGAAGGATAGGTCGGGGATTTGCATAACTAGAAAAGCAGCCCAAGACTTCCCTTTCCTCCGGTTGCGTTTCTTCTGTATTGTGTCCAGCAGTCAACCTTTAGCAGACAGAACAGACAGAGGTGCGGAATTCATCTCATTTTCCTCCACAGACTGTGGAAAGAGCCTAATGAGTTATCAGGATGATGTTTAGATGGCCCACATGGGGTGTGATGTCTTCAGCACAGAGAAGCTTCATCCAGGGTTTATCAAGAGAAGTCAATTGTTTTCTGGGGTTTATAAAGAGCTGTGGTTAGAACGAAATAGTTTTTCTAAGGTAGCAATAATCTTCCTCCAAAACGCGTATTATTGGGCTATTGTAAATGCTGTAGGTGAATTGTGGTGCATAAGGTCAAGGGACAACTGCTTTCATCTGTCTGAAATATACTCTGAGAGCCTATTAGTACATCCTGTTTAGTGTTACCCTGGCTGAGTTAATTCAGTCGAGCTCTGGCCAAATGCCACTACATAAACCTTGCTGACATTTTAATTTCCATTTCCAGCAGCCCTTGCTGGCAGCAGACCCTCTGATTGCCTCCCACTGAAGTCTTAAAAACTTTAGAAGAATCTCTACTTTGTGAAAAACAATTTGATCTTTCACTGCCCACATTCTGCCAGTAACATCACTGAAAAAACTGATACAACCGACTCCAAGAACTTTGGCTGTTTATTCTGTGTCTTCAACCGGCAGTTCCTGCAGATGGAGACCAAACCAAGAGGGAACAAAAAGTGAATTGGTAGAAGCCTTTACTAATTCTCTGTATCACCTTCAATCATTGGTCACCTAGAGTTGTAGGAAGGGTCCCTTGAACATCTGTGGGAGCTGCTGTAACAGAGGGGAATGTGTCTCTTCCCTTACGGGCTGACCATTAGCCTCCATGTCTATGGCTCGTACTGCTGCTAACTAGGCTTTTCTGGAAATCCAGTCCTCTTTCTCCAATTTTTCCTCCAATTTACTAAATTTCCCCTCCAAACTATAATTGGTGATGAGAACACCAACAGCAGCTAGTTTTGGCTCCTCTCATTCTGTTTTTATCTCCTATGCAACACTAGGCATTTCTTGCCTGCTTTCTTTACCCATTTTTACACATCGCCCTTGCAATGCGATGAGTTGTGTCCTGTGGGTGCCTGTTCTTTCCATTAACTGTCAAGGAGTCCAGATCACTTGTTCAGATGGAGATGTCAACACTGAGGACATATACATTTGGACAAAGAATATCAGTTCAGAGTGTCTAAGGGGTGAGATTAATCTCATCATGATTTAGGTGTCCAGAAAGTGGGTGTCAACAGCTGAGCCAAGGCATCTAGACTTTTTTCTTCCTGAACAGAGACAACTCATCCTCAGATGTTCAAAAGAAAGGATGACTGATCTATCCTTTGGTTATAAAAGGAGTCAATGTGGCTAGCTGAGATGTCAATACATATTTTGCAGAGGACTCCGGGTGGGATTTAACTGAAGTGCCTCACAGAGTTGCAGAGCAATGGCTGAGCCCAAGTCTACAGTCACATCTCATCATTTGTCAGCAGCTCATTTGGCTCTACTCTGCTACTGGTGGTGTAGAGAAAAAATATCATCAGAGTCTGGTCCTTCAGAACCTGATGATTGAATTTTCACAAACCCTAGCAATAGTAAGATCGAACTTCAATGCCCTTTTGACTCTGATGTCCTGTCACAACAGTTTAATAGCAAATAGATCACTCACATCAGGCATCCCTATCTCTACACATGCAAACAGCTCACTCAGAAAGAAATAAGCCTCTGAGTATGCTGCTGGGGGGGGACACTGAGGATGCAGAGGGAGCTGATGTTGGCTGTTACCTTAGCAACAATCTCCATCTGGTAGGAATCTGAAGCAGGCAGTCTGACCCCTGGCAAAAATGTTTGAATGTTTAATGACTTAAATAGCCAAATAATTCTAGGCTATTATGAAAGGGAGTAGCATGTAGCCCCAGTTGAACATCACTTGTAACCATAATGGGTGAAGTCAACTTGATCTTGTTTCATATACTTTGACTTTGGCAAAGTCGGTGATAGGAAAGTACATGCAAGATATCGTGTTTGAAATAAAATAGGCCTGATTTTCCACTTAGACCAAATTTATGTTATTCTAACTCCATAGAGAATTGAGACATTATTTCTTTCGAAAAGGAGACAAGGTGGTTTCGGGTATTGGTAATATAGTAATATCAAGCTGTTATACAGTATTGTTAATCCATAGATTTCAATACCAGTTAATGCCACAGAAGTGGAGGGTACAATTCCACTTGCATTTCACCTAATAATTTATTCTAAATATTTTTTATTATTATTTTATTATTATTTTGGTTTGTTTCATGGATGATCTGTAGGGCCCTTTTTGGCTGAAGTCTTGTTAAGAAGTAACAGAAAAAGACTGTACAGGGCTGCCTGCTTTAGTGGTCCTAAACCCCAGAAGCTTTATGATATATATATAGCCACCAATAATTGACTTTTTAGAAATTATAATGTCCCTCTTACTATTCATGCCTCATTCTCTGTTGTTCCATGGGAATGGCTACCTTGCCACCTTCTTTTCCTATGGTATAAGCCATTTCATACAGACCAAGTAAAACCTGGTCATCTAGCACCTATTTCAGCCTTATTTTACCCTGTGCCTCTCATATCCTTTAGTACGGAACTATGGCTCTTTATGGGCTTTGGCCCATATAGCCAGCAGCAACCCTCCCACTTGGACTAGCAATCCACGCTTCCTTCGTAATCCTGGGCAAATTCCCCAAGGTCTTGATAGTCCTTGGTAAAATAAGCTGAACTACTTATATTTCTTCACCTACCCTCAGCAGAGCCCAGGATGACCATCTGAGAAGGTAAGACCTGCAGTAATTAACCATTTAACACTGGCTGGGTCTGCCTGAGTAACTGTCACGGAAGTAGCTACTTGCAGGATGCTTTAATCTGCCTCACAGACTCCTGGCTCTGGAGCTGCTAGTGATAACGGCAGTGCTTCTCATGATATAAAGCACTGGGGTAACATGAAGAAAAGGAACAGAAGTGACAGTTAGGCTGTTCTCTGACCTCCTCTCTGTTCTGTTGCTTGCAAAAGGTGAGAAGACTGCAGTAGTTCTTAATATAGGGGAAGCAGCCAGTTGCCAGCCCTCATTCCCCAATTTCTTTACTTCTTTGCATCAGCAATTCCAAACTGATGAGGTGTGTGATATTCCCCTCACCAATGCATGAGGTCCAAGAAGCTGATGTGGTTTGTAGCAGTTGAAATATTTCATTTATTCACAGAGAGTTTGGTTTGCTTTTTAGTCTTTGTAGATCAAGATTTACATGCAAGGAGGTCAGCATCATATGTTACGTTTAAACTGAAATGTTATTTAGCTGGCATAGTCATGCCTTGCCCTCTCCATATACTTAAAGGCTCCTTGAAGATTCGTGTTACTGGTTTTAATGGGAGAGGAGGTGAGAGGTCAGGACATCTAAAAAAGCCTGATCAACCTGATGATTACTTTAAGGCTTGGGAAGCCTGAAAGTCCATGCAGGGGCCTGCTTTTGCGTTTTATAACCTTATGATATGCCAAGCCTGTGCTCACAGAAAGCTGGTGAAAGGATCTTTGGCTCTGTAGGCAAAATACATTTTGGATCTGCACAGCGGAAGACAAAACTCCTTTAGGATAACAAGGTAGGATGAGCCATGGAGAATTGGGTTTTCTGCCAGTGGAGAAGCAGAAATGGAGCTGCTGGGAAAAACAGCACACCTCCATGCCTTGCACCCCATCCTTGCCTTGGTGGCAGCTGTCATCAGAGAGCTGCATGTCTGTGTCCTGACATGAAACATATAAATCAGTTATTCTCTACGCAGATTTTACCACCACTTCCTTGGGCATAAGTACACCAAGGAACGGGGTCCTGGGGGGCCACTTTGCCACTCTAGGCAGCTGCCTGCTTTGCCTAAGGTCAGATCAAGTCCAAGCCTTAAAAATGGGTGTTTGGGAATCCTAGTGCCTGGGGTATCTCACTTGCACAGCTGAAGTCTGGTCTGAATCACTCAGTTCTGAATTACTCCTCTCATGATATTGACAGAATTTTCAGTTTTTGGCCACAGAACAGTAGGAAAATGCACACAGAAGTCTCATTCAGTCATGTAATTCAGATTTTGCAATGCAGTTTAAGGTTATATCTAATATCTCTGTTAGTATTTGTATAAATGAGAACAATCAGATAAAAATCTAGATATCTTGAAGATCTTGTGACATGAAAAACTTATGCAAAAATTGTGAGGTTCTTGATTTGGTTTTACAAAAAGGACTTAGTTCAGTACAGGTTTTATATTTATATAAGGATCATAAAATTGAGATTTCTTTGCAGCAAGCAAATAGACAACTGTGTGGGGATGAATACATAGGCAAATATAAGTTGAAAAGGGATAAATTACCTAAAAGCCTGGATCTTGCGTGTTCTATAGAGAAATCTCTGCTAAATTGAAATGAAAAACTTCTTTGCATCATTTCTTTTCATTAAACCAATCCTTGGAAGAAGTCTTTGGTCAAAGTGATGAAAGATTCCCACATCTGCATAATATTGCAGCATGTGGGGCTTGAAGCCGAGAGGGGATGGCACCGTGTTTGAAACACTTGATACTCCAAGGCTTGTGTTTTCTCCATGCATCCAGAGCAAGGGCTCGAAGTGGAGTCTCCCATACCCCAGCTGAGCACTCCGGTGCTCAGGCTGTTCGTCATTCTAGGATGGATTGGTCTTTTTCTGTTCTTAATGAAACGTCTCAAAAGCTTCTGACTGTTCTGATGCAAAATGAAAACAAATGTGCAAACCTCAAATAGTTTCACAATTCATCTTTTCCAGCCATGCCAGATTAACGGAGTGTGTCATTAATCTTCTCAGTGGGATAGTTGGGTTTCTTACTAGGGATTTGCTTCTTGCTTACTCTGGATCTGTAAATCTCCTGTCTTCTCCCACCCTCTCCATGGATAAATGAGAGGTAGTGCAAAGACCCTGCCTCTGACCAAGCCCATGCTGCTGCTGCTGCTGGTTAGGTCCTGCCTGCCCAGTTCCTGGTAGATAAACCTTCATCTTGTGATGCTTACAGATGTCAGCTGTGATGTCTCTTTCCTGATTTTCAGCAGTCTTCTGGTTTTTACAACCCTGTTGCTGAGGGGCTGTCAGATGTGGCTTTCTAATTATGGAGGGGTCTCCATTCCCAGTTGGACACAATGTTCAGTCCCTGCCAATCTGTTCTGCTTTATGAAAGGCTCACACACACATCCAGCTAACAAACTGCTGCAGGAGCAAAGAGATTCTTCCATATTTGCCGTTGTTATGAGACCAAACAAAATATCCCTGTAAAAATTAAATGTTGCATGTGTGTTTGAGTTACTAATAGAGCCGTGGTCTTTGTCTAAAAGGAGTAGAAATATGTGGATATAACAGAAATTAAATGCATTAGCCTGGCTCCATGGTTACTAAGAAACAGAAGGATGTTGGTACACTATAGTTACGTCATTCCCAGATGAGGAAGGAATGCTCAGATTAAAATCAAAATTTCTTTTTTTAAAGTGGTTTTATTTCTGTAATGCAAGAGCAAGCCCCCTATTTAACCTGCACAGCTAGTAAATAGTCCTGTTTGTTTCGCACACTCTGTCCTCCCAGCAAAAGTTGATATGCACCTTTGTTTACTTAATTAGTTTTTCTCTTTTTTGTATTAAACCATGTCGCCTTTAGCAGATCATGTTTTATTCCCAGTAGGTGAAAATAATGAAAAGGAATTATTCTATATGAAGCAAAAGTTCCCACTTTCTTTGCAGCTGAGCTTCAGAAAATCAGCAAGACAAGTCAGAAACAGAAGCAAAGGCAGGTGTCCAGTTTGGCAAACGCAGTGTTGTGCTGAAAAGGGGTGAGGACTCTACTCAGTCATCTCTCTCTGCCAGGAACACCAGAATGTCTGGGTAGCCACGGGCATGGAGGAGAAACACCACTGCCTCCTCCTCCTGTCCCTTGCATTTTACTAGCCAGTTGCTCGGGGAACAACCCCGTTGCCTCAAAACAGCACAGGGAAGGAAGGCACCAGGCTGCACCATCAGGATAAGCAGCAAAAATCTTCCCTTGGGTAAGGCTTTCCTGCTGCCACCAGCTTCCAGTTCAGGCAGGCTCCTTGCTGGCTCCGTTAGTCATCCCTGCCCACCCGCTGATGTTCATCTGATCCTTCTGGCTTGCAGACCAATTTCTTTCTCTATGGTGAGCTCTGGCAGGGAGTTTCATCTCATTGAGCTGTTAATATTTGATTATGCCTCTAGTGAAGTGAACACTCATTAAGTTAATTTCAGCAACAATATAAATATCAAAGGACTGAATTAGTTGTAATAGCAGAGTGTGATGCGCTAGCATCAATGCTTATTTATTGTTTTCCGGGGCTTCCTAATGTTGTTGCTGTTGAGGACAGAGCATGGCTTTGGGGGAACTTTTAGGTGCCTCATTTAAAACCTGACTTAAAAGTCCTAAACAGTGATTCCCGCTGAGGAGAGCAGAGGTTTGCAAGACCTGCCATGAGTGTGGGGTCTGACTCTCCTGAAATACGTCCACTATGGAAAATAATGGATATAGACAAGAGTTAAGAATTCATTGTGCTCCTTATATCCGTCTTGAAGACTGACAGCTCTCAGCTGCTTTGTGCTCACTAGTTCAGACCAGCGCTGGAAGATTTGGGATAATTTCAGCTCACCAGGAGTCTGGTACTTCTAATAGAAAACTGTTGGTTTGTTCTGATTAATTTTTTGCCTTTCAAATCCACCCAATTGATTTCCATTAGAATTATAAATAACATTTTGTGGGGACGTCTAGGTTTGGACTGCAGCGTACTGAAATGTGCACTTTAACCTTTTGGTTTGCTGTTGCTGCTGGTTCACTGCAACAAGCTAAAAGGCTTCATCCTGACTTTTGCTAAAACAACTTACATTCTGTTAAAACCTGAATGTTACTATTGATGATGAATTTTGCACAGTCACTGTGTGCATTTATAATATAAAGCAATATTGTGATATGTAAATATTACCAGACAACTTTCCTATTTAAACAAAGTTTGAAATGAAACAAAAATATTGGCGTAGTTCACACCTACAGGAAATGAGAAATATTGACTTTTTGAATCCTGTTTTCATCCGAAGTTGCAACAAATATCAATTACCCATGAAAATATTATTATTTCTGGCCACCCTTGTTATCTTCCCTGAAATAACAAACCTTTCTGTGTTTTCTCATGCCTCTCTGCATTTGGTTTCCCATGTGTTCATTTTGTGTCAATTACCTGGTTCTACCCAAACCTTGGCAACTTGCTGGTTTCTCAGATTTCCAGTAGCACCGTTACTCTCTTGATTTTCACAGCAGGGCATACGAGGACTCAGCAATTGGCAGAACTGAGCTAATTGATCGCCTCATTTAGCTCTTTGAAGACTGAAACAATCATGCGAAGTCACTGGTTCAGTAACGGATGAGGATTTGGAAGCCAACGAAAGGCTTTGCTTGTGTTGGGCACGACATATAAACACTGTTGTTTCATCTCCTGTAAGTATAATTACTAGTCAGATGAGCGATTATAGCACTCAAAATATTTGTTCTGGAATTAAAGCATTTGCAAGGCTATGAAGTACTGTACATGCTCTGGTAAACCAAATCAACTTGAAAATGACATCACGTATTATAAAGTCAAGAGCAAGAACACGAGGCAGAGACCCTGATTCACAAAAGATTTCAGTGGATGGTTTCATGGGTTTTGTCTTTGCTATTCATCCCCCCCCTGGATTTTGGGCCATTTTCATTTTTTCCAAGTCAGTGTTGCTTCATCCAAGATGAGGAGATTTATCAGACGGATGAAGGGAGGTGTAACCATCCGCTACAGCCCTCCTGCCGTGCAAGCATCTCTCTGTGACCTCAGTCAGGCTGTATCTCTGCAGCTCAGTACAACCTTCCAATCCTTCCTGTGCATTTCCCATGCTGTATGCACCCCTATTCAGACATCGGAGATGCGTAGCTACATGTTGTTACCAACCTCTGCATTTGAGTTTTGCCCCACTCCGGCTGCTGTCTGTTGCAGTTGTAAACTCATTTCTCAAATCCAAAATTCATTTGAAGAGCATGTTAGAGAGAGGAAAGAAACCATTTACTCCCTTTGCCGCTGTTCTTACAAATGTCTCTTTATATTTTCATTCTCCTTGAATGCTTGGCAGCAATTCTTTTCAGACATTCTAAATACTGCTAGCAGTTCCAGGTAGCAGGACAAGTATTATTGCCTTACAAATCGAACTGCCTGCTTTCTTTCCCCTTCTGTTGGGGAATCCAGGAGGAATGGCTGAATGGTGGGCTGAGAGTGACTTGGGTATGGCTCAAGCCCTCCCCTTCAGGTCATTTCCATTTAATGTGTACTGACATTCTGACAAGTCTTTGTAATATGGTCACACATTTGCTAGAGTCGTATCCCCAGCTCATAGAGCACATGTACAGAACAGCGTTTTATAATCACTGTCTTTACTGTAGACAAAGCTTTAAAACTTTTATGTTAATATGTGATGGCTTGACACCTCAGAAATCCTCTAAGAATGCCTGGCCAAACATGGAAACGCTCTAATGAAACAGCATGATACTGGGAACCACACCTTCGGGGTCCTGTTTTTCGATTTATAATTCATTTCAACTTCTTGATGCCTCAGTTTACCTGTCTGAACATTAATGTATCCCTGACAAGGCACTGAGATACTTTGGTTATGGAGCCTTGCACAGCTAGAAAACATGCTGATGTTTTTCTTTAGCATCTGACTGGCTGGCTGAGATCCTGCAGAGTTGATCAGATCAACTCTGATCAACTCTTTTTACATTTTTTTCATTGCAGGAGGTGTTGCTGTTCTCAAAGTGTGTTTTTATCCGAGCAGTGAGCATCTGAGGCGCACTGAAGTAACTAAATAAAATACAGAAAAGATAGTTGCAAAGTTGTATTAACTCACCCACTGTCATTAATTAAAGTCCAGCATAAGTGGAAATTTTGTCAGCCCAATTAACTAAAGCAGGCACCATGAAATGCTCATATTTGATTTCTTCTTCCTCCCTCTTCCTTTCCATCAGCTATTTAACAGGAGACAGCAGGTAAAAGCGAACTCACGCTGTTTGTCTCCACTGCTTTTCCAAAACATGCTCAAGGCTGTTGAATGCACTCTGCAGTGTTAGTGCTGAACTTGGCTTGTTAAATGAATAAGCCTAGCTAGCTTGGGGTGCCACCTCCTTGCTTCCCTTGATCTTGCATGGTTCCCCAGGTGCTGAGCACAGGGGAAGATGAGCCCCTGTTCGTAAGTGTCAGTGACTGCTAAGTCGGAGGGATCTCATCAGCACTCCCACGCTGGCGCTGGGATTCTGGCTGCAGAAGAAAAGCGGTTGTCACCATGGACACCAAAACAGGGAGGACTAATCAGAAAATATCGATAGGGTAAAATGTCAGCAATGGAAAACTAAGCCGGCATGTGATCTTTGAAGGAGAATGGTGAATCATCTCTTAGTTGTGGAAGGTGAACTGATCTCTGCCTGCAGGGAAGCTTTGGCTTCAGGGAAATCCAAGGAGTAATTTGCATCTTTCGTTATTATTAATAGCAGTGTTACAGTACTGGAGCAGCATCCCAGTGTGTTTAGCTGCTGGATAAACAGAAAACAAAGAAGATGTCAGGTCCTAGCAGTTTGCTGTCTGAGTACCAGGCAGGACCCAGGAGGTGCTGGGAAGACTGAGCTGAGACCCAGCATATCTTAGGCACCAGACTGCTGATCCTTGACGCATTCAGCGACAAATTCGAAGGTCAGGCAAGGGCACACCCATAGACCCTGGGAGAGGTGTCAGGTTAGGTACTGACCTTGTAGTGACAGGGGAAGGTTGCTGCTTTAGGTCCTGCCTCGAGTAGTCTGTACTTGCAGCATCTGCTGCAATGTGACACAGCCCCAGTGACCCCTGGGAGTTAAAACGTATGAGAAGATCCTCCAGCCCCTAACCACTGCCATAGGACAGCTATGATTTGGGAAGATACTTAATACAGTCTGCTCTCCCAAAAACTAACAAAGACCTTACAAGTTAGCCCATTTATCATTCCAGAGGGGAATTTTCTCATCAGTTTTCAAATCAGAACATCCTCAAATCCCAGAGCTAATCAGACACTGATTTACTGCTTGGTTTTGCTATATAATTTGCAAAAATACATCCACAGGCTCAGCTGTAATGGCAGTGCCTTTACATTCTGTAGTTCCTCTTCTCACACTCCCCATACCTCTTAGCTAGGGTGGATACCGGCTTGGGCAGAGCCCTGCACTCATGTAGGCAATTTTTTTCCCTGAAATGAGTAAGATGCTGCTCCACACTTTCTCTGCCCATCTTACTGTGGGGCACTGTTGCTATGAGAAGGGGAGAAATGAGTAACAAGGATGGTAGCAGGGGAGAGCGAGGGAACACGAGCCACCACAACCATTTGCCAAGACCCTGTGAGATAACCGGCCACTTAGAGAGTGAGGGTATGCAGTTTGCAGCCTGACAGGCTCACAAGACAGAGCAAACCCAAATTATTTTATTTGCCCTAGTATGCGATTTTAATAACTTGCTAGTGCTCATTACCACGTTGTTAAAAAGTGTGGCAGACAAAATGGCTATTTCTGGGTTGATAGTTGTGCTAGGATTTCAAGTCGTTATTAATGTTGTTAGCTCCAATTCTGATGTAGACATTTTGGTCATTTAATCAGATTTAAAACGATTTTTTCCCCTTTAATTTCAGGGGATTTTCAGATCTGTTTTTCAGATATATAAGGCATATATTAAAACAGTGGTGGTCATTCTGTCTGCCAGGCAGACTCTGAAATGACCCTTGAACTGCTGTATGATTGTTGCATTGTTATTGCTGGATGTCATGATGATCATTTTTTAAAAAGGACTAAAGCAGTGAGTAGGAAGTTAGTTTGCACTATATTATAATTAATGCAGAAAAAATCTGAGTGTAATCAGGATGTTTTGATTGCAGTCTAGTGGGGTTTCTGGATGTCCTTTTTAGCCATGACATCATACAAACCTGATTTTGACACCATTAGCAGTGAGGAAATGAGATGGGAACTAAGGATTTTGGAAGATTCACGTGCAACTAAGCCTAGAGAAGACTACTTAAACCCATTTGGTCCATTCCCACTCGCAGGCAGAGATCAAACATCTAAGGAGACAATTTAGAGAACAAATTTCCAGATTCTAATCCGTAGTTATTGAATTTACATTCAGGGCCATGAAGAATTTTTGCTATCAGTGGTTCCAGTGCAAAACACTAAGAGACACTGTCAGTCAGAAAATTTTAAAAATCATGGAGAACGAGCCAAACCATCCATTGTTGCCTTAAAATCTCCTATCATCTGTCTCATCTCGTGAAGGTAACATAGAAGAGACTGCTTTGGGATATTTCTCATAATCCTTGTCATTAGTTCTTAACTGTTGCAAAGGAATGAAGGGTCCAAATTATCAGCAAAACTGTTTTGAAAGAGTTTCAGTTTTGACATGAAAAAGGCAGGCAAATTAATCAGTGAAAAGAAAAGATATGGTTGAGTTTTCATAGAAAAAAATATATAAGCATAAATACAGACTGTTTATTCAGGCCTTGTCTTCAATAATCTCTCCTCTCTCATCCTAAAAATGTCAGCAGGTTCTTCAATTCTTTTTTCCTGAAGCCTTTCAAAGGACTTTTCTCCTAACAGTCAGCAAACATGCTGATGAAACACTAACTCTGCTTGCTCATTTACAACAAGTACTTTTGGCAGCTTAATGCACATACACATGTTTTCTCAATGCATCAAACGGCAAGATTTGGGACATTGGAGAAATCTACATTGCTGGCACAGATGTGTTTCTGATGGATAACAGAACGGCATTTGAATACTTTTCAATACAAAATATTTTCTAGCAGCCTAACATAATTGTTCCATCTAACAGTCATGGCAGGTGCCCCAACTATTCAAACACAGCAAAGTTTAGCTCAGTTTAGGATTTTTCTTTGTCTCATATTCACCATATTCAATTTTTCAACCAAATTCTGGCTCGTGGTCTGATGCAAATGAAGTGGACAGAGGCTAACCTGTACTTCCTTTCCACTGAAATATTTACAGACAAGTACACCACAGCTTTCCTCTGTGGTAAGAAGAAAATAGTTATATGTGGCATTTGGGAGGAAAATGGCAGCTGGGAGGGAAATGGCTCGTTCCTTTTCAAGGAGGTGATTCCTTCTCAAAGTGTTGCTGAACTCCAGTAGTCACACTCTCCCCTTGTATCATAGGCTTAATACCATGAGCATAAAGTGGAGGTCCAGGAGTAGCTCCCTATGCACCTCTGCTTCTCCAGCAATCCCTAAGAGTGGTGCAAGTGGGGAGATGCAATCAGATGTTGAGCTTAATTTGTCTGTAGTCATGAGCCAGTGTCCCCCCAACCTGCTAATCAAAAGCAAAATAGTAAGCTATCCATCTCCCGTTGCACAAAAGTCACTGATACCTGCAGCAAACCCCGACAATTTCTGTTGTTCTTCTGTTGTATGAAGACAGGCATTTTCCACAGGGTCAGAAAGAAGGATATTTCGCATATAGCCTTCATCAATGGCTTGAAATCCTCAGTGATTTTTGTTTAGCCTTTGAAAGAGGACTGCTGCGCTGACAGGGAATTCTTCCTTTTTATTGTGGCATCAAAGCATAAATGAGATATGACAGAACATCTTCAGGTTGCCTTTGGCATAGTTTTGTGTTAAATGCTGCTTTAAATTGAAGGTTCTCTGCATGGCAGTGGCAGGACACACCAGGTCTGCTCTCCTCTGTGTAAAGACTTCTCTTTTTTTCCAGTTTGGGTTGAATTTATTTCTAGGTGTCTTCTGTCCTATTTTACGTTGAAGTACTATGCTAAATAAATAGGATTTAGATGATTAGAATCCCTAGGCGTACATTTGAAGCATCTCACAAAGCCGTTGAGGATGGATAAGAGCTGATTTGGGTTCTGATTAGGTCCTTATGCTATAGCCTATATAGCTTTGCTAGCTTTGCTTTGATATCAGCACTCAGATGTGTGTGCTCATGCTCCTTGACCAAAGGCCACATGAGTTGAATCCATGCCAAGCCTGCTTATTAGGGGAAATGCTTGGTGCCCCATGCCCATAGGAAAATGGGGAATTTGGCCTCCAAACTACACCTCTCATCAGACACAGAATCACAGTACAGAAAACTCTCAGTAATGCTTTCATTTTGCATGGTTGATAACCTTGACATTTGTGGTTTTTTTCATGTGTAGTCACCGTGAAAAGTATCAAAAATGCTATACAAAACCCATATCATTTAAACAAAGCTTCTAGAGTACAATGCCTCTATTTAAAATCAAAGACAAGCATTGAGGCCAGAGCTAAGAGAAAAATCTGCAACTTCATGGCAATTAACAAAGACAATTACATGCTTATAATGAAGAGATTTTTTTTTTATACTCTGTGGTTCTAATTATAATTAGGCAGTCACACATACACATCTCTTGCAGGACACTGAATTGAATTTAACACTTGCAGTAACATTTTTTGAATGCTTATGCACGAAAATGTGTGAAATCCTGTCCCCAAATAAAGAATTAATTTTCTTTGTCTGATTCAGTGACTTCTTTGTTGTGCAACAGAACCAGAATTCAATGCTGAAACCAGAGCCTTTTAAGACAAAAAAAGCTTCTGATTCAACCCTGTGCTGGAGAATCTGCTTGCATTGGAGCGTTGCGTAGTCTTTTCAGAGTTCATTCACGGGTTCAAGAGCTGCTCTGAATGAGAGATTTAGGTAGGGTGTTTGCGGAGGTTGCTTTCTCGGGAGTCATATCACAGTTTCATATGGGGAATGGCACAGGAAAAGAACATTATGGTCACTGTTAACTCATTATCCACTTATTTGAATATATTATTTTAAATGAAATTTAGCTTTTTAAATTTGATTTAGATACAGCTTATTAAGAAAGGGAAACTCTGCAGTACAGCATTTCCAGGAAAGGAGACCCTGCAGTTGCCTCAGTTGTGGCCTCTTTATACACCCCTGACATACACAGATGATAAACACCTAAAGGGGAATACAGCTCCTCACCCTCCAGCCCCATGGTCTTCTGGCAAGTTTGAAGTAGCAGTCTGATCTTGGAGCATCCCATCTGGTAGAAGCTATGTGCCTGGGCATATTCTTGGCCCAGCTTTCTTAGTGACAGTATCCAAACTGATAGTGATCATGGTGTTTCTGCAGACACCACTGCACAGCAAGGATCCCCTGGAGAATCCCCAGTGAAAGGCTTTGGATTAACAGCAGAAGAAAGAAAGGGAGGTCTCTTCACTGAAAAGCACGTCTCACTGTCATTCCTTCTGTTTGCTTGTCCAAGCCCAGGGTCACTCACTGGGCTAACTCTGTTCCTCACAGCTCCAGGCTGCTGGAGGAATAAATGACAGCTGGTTTTACAGTCAGCTGCCAGAGCTGCTGAATGGGCTTGGGCTGTGCAGCAAGAGAAGCCATAAGACTAACGAACATTCAATAGCAGGCAGCCTTGTGAAATCCTAGTCATCCTCCTCAAGTTGTCCCAGAAATGGAAAAAGTTTCATAGCATTGCTCACGTTAATAGACAGCTAGAAGTGACTATACTCCAAATGAGTAGGGAGATGGACAAACTGACTGGCTTAAGTAGAAATGTGTATCATCAGTCATGAGTTATGACACACAGAATTTATAGCTCTGATCTCAATCACACTAGCATATTAGTTTGCCTGTCACTACTCCTTGTGATGATGCCTTCACTGCATCCCTTGGGAAGGGTGCTGAGTGCCCAGCTGCTGCTGCTCTCTATAATATTTTCATCTTGTCTCACCTAGAAGGTCCTTTATTTTCCTAGTGTTTTTCTTTGCCAGGTGCTGACTCTGCACAGAGATTTGCTAATTGTAATTCAAATTACTCATTGCAGTTCAGACAAAGGCAACAAATTAATCCATTAGAACATGAAAGATCAAAGCATCTCATCCTTGTTTGATCTGCAAAGGAAAGCAGCAACCCAGGCGTCTCTCAGACCATGAGTAGAAGGCAGCAGAAGCAGGTGACTGAAAATTGGAATTTTCCTGGCATGGGAAGCACCAATATTTTCTCCCTTGTTTGTACTTGAGTGAAGGAGAAAAACTGAAAATGTCAAAGGACTTGCACTAAAAAGACCTTTTTGAAACTGCTACAGAAAGCATCTTCCATACGAGTTACTTGAATTGTTTGTGAGTGTTTCTTTCTAGAATTGATACTGTGGCACCTTATTCCCACTCATTCCTACCTTGAACTCATGGTCTTCTTTGGACTGATGCATCAGTGCTGTACTGCCATGGTGCACTGCATCAGAAAAGAGAGGCACATGGTATCCATGCAGAAATTCATGTGAGGTATCTGATGCATTCAGGATCAGCCTCAGTGCCCCACCTCTAAATTGTTTTGCTTCAACTTCCCCAACCAAAAATGAAAAATTCAGCATTTCCCCTGGAAAAATGTTGAAACATTGAAAACGGAGCAAAGCCACATTTTCCGTCAGCCTTTTTTCTCCTGAAATGCAAATCCATCTTGACACACATTCCCCATCCACTTCCAAGTACAGGATTGAGAGCTCTGGAAAACAAGTCCCTCTGTTTTTAAGCAGAACATTAATGGCCATAGGAGAGGAAAAAAATGCCTCCATACCACTCCATACTGGCTATAACAGGACTCTCAGGTGACGCTTAGCAGGGCTGTAGATGCCTGTATTGTAGACACGTACTTGGATGAATTTGTCCTCACTGTTGCTGAGTGTGCTAACAAAAGGATAACCAGGTAACACCATTTTTGGGGGTAGGCGTGGAGTGGTTAATAGCTTGAGTGAAGACGTGTACACCAATTACTGCACTTCCTGTAAAAGGGTTCTATTACTGGACCTAAATAATGTAGGAATAAACTTCTCTACCCTTGCGACCTCAATGAATGTGCACAGGGACCACCCTTGTAACCGCTTAGTTATACGCACACAGGCAGTGGTACCAGTTAAGTACTTACTAGTGGTGGTAGGAATACAAGCTGCTGGGAGCAGGTTGGTGTTGACAAAACTATTGCAGCAGTAAAGTGCTATTTTATTGGAACAAAACAAGCCATTTAGCAGTGTGAGCCATTTTAGCATGGGCCACTGCAGCCCACGGCTACCAGTGACCGCTGATAAATGTCTGCTTGCATGTGAGAAGTAGGAGGGCAAGTACGAAGTCGTTTTTGACAATATATTAAATGCAGTTTGTAGCAAGGCTGATGGTTTAACACCGCATGTGACTATGATCTATCTGTGGCCCAGCACCTGGTTTGTTTTTAGCCTCTGTACTGACTGCAGCTGGCCTCAGAAAACCTTCTGAAAGGCAATAACCATTTCCTGGCAGATCAGAGAGTGGATAAGAGTTAGAGTGAGACATTTATTCCTTCTGTTTGCTTTCACTTGTTTTAATAAAAGTATAGCAATATTGTGGCTTTCAGTAATACAAGAGACTAACAAAAGATGCACGTGAAAATACCTGTCATTAAGGACTTATACCACTATCCATCATAGCACCTAAGCTACTTTCACAGAAAATCAACAGAAACATCTCCTGAACTAGCTTCTGTCATCTACATTTCCTCGAATCACTTTAGCTCTTTGTCTCCAATAAAAGACTAATTTCACTCTGCCAGGCTGTTCTGGTCCAAGGTCAAGTCACTCTGGCTGAGGGCAGGCAGTAGAAATGACAAAAGCCTGAAAGGCTGAAATTGTTAGTTCCAAGGGAAAACGAAATAAATGAGTGCATGAAATAATGCCAGAATAAAGAAGTTAGATTGGCCTTTCCTATTTATCCCTTGTGCTGCCAGATGGAGTAGGAAGGAACTCCACCAGCAGGATCATTAGGAGATTAAAAATGTGTTAGGCAAGTGCCTTTTAGTTACCTTTTGTTCTGAGGGCTGACGTGTTTAAGGGCAATAAGTGAAAAAATAGAGAAAACCCAACAGAACGAAAAGGATGAGTATCTACCTGACTCTTGAGATCATCCAGATCTACACAGGCAATCCCTGGTACTTTTCCAGGGATATCCACTCTTGTGCTTCCACTTAAATCCCACTCTGGTGATACAAAAGCTTCATACACTCCATATATTTCTTAGTCCACCACTTTAATACACTCCTACACTTAACTCCATTTTTTTTGACCCTACCGTTACAGCCATGGTACCAAAGCTGTAAGTTTACTATGATCATCGCCACCCTGAAATCCTTTCGAAATCTTTGCCTTGAACTATTTCTCAGCCATAAATTCCCAGCGATGGGAATGAACAGCTGATAAAGTGCATTTTTCTCATGGCTAGCATTCAGACTCAGTCATCATGGTGCTGAACTATCTTCCTGGTTGGCAGCTATCTCCGGGGTGGAAACTTGCTCTGCTTCCCTCCCTGGCAGTTCTCAAAGCCACGTGGGGCAGGGCTTTGAGCAACCTGGTCTAGTGGAAGGTGTCCCTGCCCATGGCAGGGGGGTTGGAATGAGGTGATCTGTAAGGTTCCTTCCAACCCAAACCATTCTATGATTCGACAATTCTACGACTTTGTGGCTGCAACCTGCTGGAAGTGAGACAGTCTCTGAGAGAAAGACTGTACTTGTGCGTCTAGCTGGACACCGCTAGTTTACAATCTGTCTGTCTGCCTGTCTGACTTCTTGCTATCTATCTGTGAAGCTCTTTCTCCCAGGACTGTCCATTGTCACGGTACCTGGCTGCCAAAGTAAGTGTTTCACTCTTTTCCTGCCTTTGGGACCAGGGAATAGCTCACATATCATGGCCCTGGAGGCCCCACGAGGACAGATGGACTCACAGTAAGCTGCTGACTGTCCTTACCCCTGTGATAACTCAATGCCTTTCCCTTCTTTTCTTCTATATTTTTAAATTAAGACTTAGACCCCACAGAGCAACATGGGTACCTCTGGGCTTAATTTCAATGTCACCAAAAGTGATTGGTGTTCTTGGCCAATGATCTTTGTTCCTGTAAGGATAAGACCAAGATACTGGAGGTGAGGAGGACCAGAGATAAGGACGTTGTACTCTCGTGAGACTATCTGCCCTCTGTCACCGTCACAGCTACATCCTGCTCCAACCTGGAATTGCTCAGCAGGCTGTTGACTGATGCCAGGCTTGCTGGGACAGGTTGCCTGTCACCTTTTAGCCAGGGGTAGTGGCAGGGGCACAGGAGGCAAGAAAGGAGGCTGCCTGCTTCTTTGTTCTGGAAAAACCCACACTTCAGATGCCATAAGGGAATGTGCATCTCTGCTTGGCTGACTCATCTGTCATCCCAGTAAAACAGCTTGACAGCTTGCTGCTCACGCTTGTGTGCAGACACGGTCACCAGATCAAGGCACAGAGGGTATACATTGAACACAGGGAACTCCCATTTTGCTTACTGCTTCTTTCTTCAGAGCCTCTCAAAAGAGCTGTGATTTTTTTCTTGCCTCCCTGCATTTATTTGGAAGTTCTCTTCTGCTGGTAAAGGACATGGCAAAATGAGTGCACTGACAGTGCAGGCAACTGCAAACCTGCACCTTGGGTGACTGGGGTGATGACTGAGAACTTGACAGCAGAGGAGAGGAAGAACAGGACCTAAGGGCCAGACACTTTTCCCAGTTGCACCAGTACAAATCTATTGTTGTTCCTTACGTGTCAAAGGATGTGCAATACGTTTCTCAGAAAGCAAGTCAAGTGGACTGAAAGCTGCTCCTCTAGCAGCTGAGACTGCACACCCAGTGAGCAAAACAGCCTGCAAGTGAGACAGCAGCAGAGAAGTGCCCGCTTTCTGCATCTCAGGTGGGCTGAGAGGGGAGCTGGGTGCTTACTGCTGCACAGGATGGTACCTGGCAGAAAGAAAAGGTGACACTGTACTATTAGCCTTATTTTGAAACATAGGCAAGGCCTGCTGAAGTGTTACCCCTAATAACCCAAAGGTAATTGCATGCTAACTGATTTTGTCTAGCCAGACTTTTGATTAGTCTGTGTATGACATATTGATCATGTAACTTCATCAGCCAACTAACCAGCTAGGGAGGGGAGAAAGAATAATAAAAAGTACTGCATTTTTCTGCCTGAGGGAAAGACAATTTAGTGACAAACCATGTCTCTAGGAGATGTTAATTACAGCGTTCCCTCTGGGGAAGAATCCTGCCATGGCCATCCTTGTCAGGTGCTTCAAATTAGTCTCTTCTTCCTCTCCCTGTCCATCATGCCAGTCTTTACCGGGATTTAATTGGCTCTTCTGCCAAGTGAGAGGTGTCTCTCACATGAGTCCAGTGTTTCCTATCATCAATGGCCCTTGGACTGGCGATCACTGGAGCTGATTTTCCTTTATTTTAGCTCAGCAGATCGTCCAAAGAACAGCGATGAATTGAGAAGCCCCAACTTCCCTGCTGCAGACCCTTTAGCTTCTGCTGCTATAACATGGGATTTAAGAGGATTTAATTCCTGTAAAATTCTTACTGGGAGCACAATGTACCATCCTGATCATCTACCATCTGTGTGCAGGGGATGGGCACCCAAAACTACAAACTTAGAACTGTGGATCAAGAGAAAACCCTTAGGTTGTAGAGTGTAATTTGGGGGTGTTACTAGAATTTGTGCTTATTCCCATGTGCATGGCAGCAGGACCCCTTCCGTACTTCTGGACAAGTGAGTTAGTCAAAGCCATGTTAGTGGCATTTGGGTGAGCCCCCTGCATCTGCGCGGGTGAGTATAACTCAGTAAGCACTGAATTCCACATATACACACTACTGATCTTCAGTGACCTTCCTCACATGACACTCAGAAGCTCCTCATTTGGCATGCCCTTAACAAGACTTCCCCTCCTTTGTTGAACTCTTTTAACAAAGGTTCATTAGATATCCTCTTGAGCTGTTTTTTTCTGGTGGAAATGTAGTGTCTATCCAAGAAAGAAACCTTGCTGAAATGCAATTATTTGAGAATTGCACATGCAATAAGTGTATAATTGAATTTTTATTAATACACTTTGCTTGCATTCTTAATTTCTTTGCACAAAATGTTTATTAGTATGTTTCATTCCAAGAGCTTGAGCAACTTTTTTTAAAGGCAGCTATTGTCACACTTCTACTAGGAAAAGTTAAAATGTAAAATTTCACAACTATCTAATTAACTTTCTTTTGCTCTGTAGTTAAAAGGCAGTTAAACCCCTAAGCATTCATTCAACTTTAATGAGGGTGGGAAAGTAATTGCATATGTATTTCTGTATAAATATGACTTAATTGCATTACCAGTAGGTTTATCTTTTGCTTATTTAGCCAAGCTAAGAAAATAATGTATTAAGGATGAGTTAATGTTTGTTTGGGCTGTTTCAAAGAACAACATGATTAGGAACAGAGTACTTTTACACATGAGTACATATAAGAGGTATAAGTAATAGATTTTTTTACAGGTTTAGCATAGACTTTTCCTAAAGGACAGGTTTAAATGCTTGTTATCAGCTGTGGAGGTGTTAAAACTCTTCAAAGGTCAGCAGGAATCCAAGCTATAAATCTTTCGAGTGTCCATTTTTCTGACTGGTTTTGAAGATCTCAGACAGCTTTGAAAAAGGATCTTGATACTTAGCTCTCACTTCTAACATAATTCGGGCATCAAGAAAGTCAGTTTTGCTGGTCCAAGGAAAACCATTTCATGTTTGAAGTAGATGTGAGCTGTTGAAAAATGCTGTCTTCTTACTTTGGTTCTCCTGTGTTACTGTGGTCCCATGTTGCTATTGAACACACGGATGTTCCCTAAGGCCTGGGAAGACAATTGGTCTTGTTTAACATGCAAGTCCGAAAGTCAGGGAAATGGGAATGGTTGTGCTTTTCAAATGGATTTACAAACCACTATTATTTCAAGGTGAATAGAAGGAGCCAGAGTGACGTTTCAAGGGGCAATAAAAGCTGCTGTCTGAGAAAATAAGGCTCTATCTATACTAGTAAATTCAAGAGACTCACAGGAATAAGACTGATTGTTACTAAACTCATGGAACAGTCTCTGGAACAAATCTGTTCCATGTTAACTGAAGCTCTCTATCTCTTGCGTGCTGTTCTGGTAATGATATTGATATTTCCTAATGCTCTTCATTATAGTACCCAGCCTTCAGCTGCTTGGGAATGTGTCTGATTCTACATTTCAGCAAAGATTTTTCATGCTATTTGTCTACCTCACATTTCCTCTTTTCTTTCAGAAAGATCTATACAGCATTTTTCCATCAAGAAACATAAAATAGTGTGTTTAGGCAATGTTAGAAAATACTCGATGAAGGCCAACACAAAATTAATGTCTGCTGGATCACATTTATCTTGTGGAATACTCAGGCATCTGTGGATTAAAGTTCAGTGCAAACCAAGTGCCTTGTACTATTGTAGAAAACAATGAAAATAAAAAATTCTTAGAATGAAATGTTGATCTAATATATATACCGCTTATGCTAATAAATATATGCAACATGTATACTCAATATTCTTTCAGATCACATTTTTGATACTGGTTTCATTCTGGTCAGAAGTGATGCAGCCACTTCCCAGATATTCACAATGCTTTGTGAAAGGCTCTTCCATCTTCTACACAGCTTAAATACGCGTAACTTTTCCTGGAAAAGGCTCTCCTTACTCACAGCTTTGTTTCTGTTTCTGAGCTCAGGGAAATAATAACAACTAAAAAAGAAAACTGAAAACTTTAGCTGCAATCCATCTTTTTAATGCCATGGTTGCAGAAAATTTAATTTTCACTAAAAAATAAATATTTCTCAGTAGCTGTCACCACATAAAACCAACTCTGCAAAGCATTTAAATGCACAATTGCCATTAATTTTTAGTATGACTTCAATAACATTTTCTCTTGGATCTACACCTGAGTATTTGGGCCTTCAGAAAGGGCCACCTCTGAGTTCATTACAACAGAATCCTACCTGATAGTTCTTGGGAAAAGCAATATATTAAAAACCCAGGAATGTGTGGGAAGGTCACCCATGCTCACTGCATACACCTAAGCTCCATAACTGCTGCTGCAGTCAAAAAGGGACTGGAATTCCACAGTAGCAGGAAGATGAAATCAATATATTCTGGAATTAGTCTGAAACAGCTGGAAAAGAGGATCTGGAATGAGAGAGGGTGGGGAGGTAACCAGTGGTTTATACCAATCTGAGAAAGGTCAGTCATGAATATGGCACTTGCTGTGTAAGGTGCTATATAAACCAACCCCAGCATTGCAGTTGTCCCTGGAAAGAGGAGGAAGCTGTGGAGGGGGCATGATTAAGATGGTCAGTGTCTGCGGGCTGCAGGGGGCTTTCCCTGCAAGGGTGGGGGTCTGGCCCACAGACTCCGATGATTAAAGTTGGGATCATCTTTATGGACCCTGTTTCTCCCACCTGCTGCCTTATGTGCTATGCTCTGGTAGAAAATGAGCCAGAATAAGGAGGGGTCTCAGGCTGCTGTGGTAGTAACCTCCAGTATCAGCCTAGGGAGATCTGCAGTGCTTGTGAGTCACAGCCCTGCGGAGCCAGGGTTACAGTGAGCACTGGTCATGGCACAGACAGTGTCCAATACCACCACTGGAAATGGAATTTTGTCCCCTTGGTTCCCAGCCACACATTTCCAGACTCTGTCCATCCCGTGTCCATGTGTGCCCCAACACAGGGCAGAGACAGGCTGGGAACAAACATCCAGGTGGATGGAGAGGTCTGGGCAGCTTTTTCGGCAGCAAAGCTGTCTCAAAACCACTTCAAGAGTCATAAAATGACAGAGTAGCAGAGCATTAGCTGTGAGTAGAAATCACTGTACTGGCCAAGAACCCCCTCAGAGATGGGGGGAGGTTGAGTGTATTTGGGGAGAGGAGACCAGAGCCTGATGAGGGGGTAATGAAGTGCATCGGAGTTCTGAAGTAGTTATTGAACATGTTTGCTCCTCTCCTTTCCCTCCTGGTTGACTGCAGCCATGTCAGGGCTGAAATCATCAAGCTTGTAGGGGAGACACAGTGGCCTGCCTTTTAGTGAACACACAGGGGACGGCACCAGGCCACCAAGCTCTACAAATGCACGGTGCTGATCTTGCTGAGCCACTCTCCATCATCTTTGAGAGGTCCTGGAAGACAGGAGAGGTGCCCGAGGACTGGAGAAAGGCCAATGTCACTCCAATCTTCAAAAAGGGCAAGAAGGAGGACCCAGGGAACTACAGG
>Ga0065711_1026485_pt1 | contig 68694 bp, 54 predicted proteins | sample Hoacrofraction12_FD_59098 | JGI IMG/M metagenome (GOLD analysis project Ga0065711, IMG submission 59098) | Hoatzin crop microbial communities from Cojedes, Venezuela - Epithelial fraction 12 v2 (version 2) | ecosystem: Host-associated > Birds > Digestive system > Esophagus > Crop | place...
CACTCCTTCGAGCAACAGCTTTACCACGGGTGGTAACCATGGCTAGAATATCTCCTGGAAGAGCGATGCCCACTACTTGAGTTGCCAGAAGGGGCGGCTGCACCCTGCCTGTCACCTTCCCCGCTCGCCCTGCCCGCTCGAACTGCTGCGCAAACTGCTGCGCCAGCTCTGTTTGCCGGCTCTGTTTGCCGGCTCTGTTTGCCGGCTCTGTTCGCCCGCGCTCCTGGTCGCTCGCGCTCCCTGGGGGCTGCTCTTATCCGTGAGGGTGTTTGGCCGCTGTCACACTCGACTCCAGCTCCGCTGAGTCAGAGCGGGAACTTGAAAGGAGGAACAGATGGTAGACATAGATAGGGATGCCGAGCCAGGGCAGGGGTCTGTTTGCCACAGCACAGCCTTGGAGCCTTGTTTCTGCTTTGTGGGCCCACACAACAAGTCTCAGATGATGCAGTCAGCTGTGTCAGGTACAGGAGATCCCAGGGTGGAGGGAGATGCAGGGTGAAGCTGGGAGCGAGGGAGGAAGCTGTGTCTCTGTTGGCTCTATTGCAAGAGGGGAAGAGGTGGAAGATTCTAGTTGCTAGACCCTTGTGGGACTTCACAAGACACAGTGTACTCTGTGCCTGGCCATCATCACAATCCTTGGGTGCCCTTGGTCTTCATCCCTACAACAGGCTCCTCATTTCATTATGTGCATTGTACACTCCCTTTTCTTGTGTTTCAAAATATATCTGGTCCTACTAGCGATGGATGGGGAAACCTCTTCAAATGGGACTCCCAGTGCTGAGAATATAGCCAGTCCTGATGGCACTCTGGTTTCCCTGCTCTTCTGGATGTATGCAGCCCTCAGTGCTGTGCTTTCTGCAGCATGTTGCTGGTTTGTCTCCAATGCTGGAAGCCTCTTGGCATGAGAGGTGCTGCTTGAATATGAGGACCCATGACTGCCAGGTCCATGATACAACCCCGTCTCCAACCTTTCCATGCACAGGCTCTTCAGTGAGCACTGCAGTCCCTTTGCTCTCTCCTTGGGTATCACACAACCTGTTCCAGCAAAATCCCTTTCTTATTGTGAGCTCCAACAGGCTCAACCCTCTGCCTGTTTCTGCTTTCACCTCTCCCTCTGCTGTATCCTGAGTCTCTCCTGTATGCAAGGGGCGTTTTGGCATGTCCTACACTCTCAGGCCCTAAGGAACAAGAAGGGAACTGAAGTTTATTGATAGAACTAGTGAAGGATTTCTTTTTCTCTCCTTGAGCTGCAGGGAGGGAGAGAGAGAGACAGGCAGAAAGGTCAAATTATCCTCTCTGGCTCTACTGATAACATTTCATTCATTTGTGGACAAGATGAATGTATTTAACATCCTTCAGGCTGTCTGGTGCTAAGTCTTCTGCCTCTTACCTCCAAACTAAACTCCCTAATTCCTCTGTTCTGTATACCATTCCCTGGGACTTTGTGAAGTGATGTATCTGGGGTTTAATGTCAGTCATGATTTATATCTCTGCTGCCATCTTCTTCAGTCCCTTTGTGGGATGGAGCTGGTTTGTGGGGCCAGCTTGAATTGTTTGTGTTGTGTTTGTGTTCTTAATCCAGATGCTGTAAGTGAGGTGCCTCCAAATACAGCTTGTGTTTACAGAAGCCAACAGCTGAGAGATGATGGGACAAAGAAACAAAGCAGTGTGAGAAGCATAGATTGAAAACAGCTTCATTTGGTCTGTGTTTATTTTGCAAGATGCTTGCTTTTGCAATTTATTTGGGGTAGAAGTTAGAGACAGCAACTAGGACCTTACAGCTAGCAGTAACCACAGAAACTGATGAAAGTTGTTGAAGTAAGTTTCCTAGCTTTGCGTAGGATTTTGTTGAAGTGTCAATCTTGGACTCTGGTGATTTCATGAAATCTCAATCAGCTTCTAAGAAAGTAAGCTTCTAGATCTCGTCATTGCAAAACAAGAAGGAAAACTTCCTTAAGCACATCTGAATGAACAGTCTCAATCTGTCTTGGTTCAGTGGACGGCTGTTGTGATTACAGTGCAAACAACATGGGACCATGACTTTTTTCTGAATGCTCTAGGGGCAGAAATAGAGATCTACAATCCACCTCTATCACATGTATGTCCCTGCACAAGTGAGAATATGTGAGCTGGAAGGGGAGCTGAGATGCAATAAATCAGGTTGCCACATGGCCAGAGCTTGGCCACTATGTGCCATTTGTGGAGAATCCCCATGGATGCCTTTATGGAAAGAAACCTGGCTTATATCCTCCTGAACAGCAATGCCTCCCCCGACCCTTGCCTAGCTGTAAAATGTCCCTTCAAACTCAATGGACCTCTAGGGTGCTCTCCAGGTCCTGACTGGATTCTCTTGCTTGTGGCCACTACCCAGGCTACTATGTCTGCACAAAAGATGGAGAAGATATTTATGCAAGAGGGAAATTATTACTTTCCAGCTCTGTAAGCTCACTTTCATGTGGACAGCACATGCACTCATGCACATACAAAACTAACAGCCTTTTGCAACTGGAACTAATTGTGTTATTGTCTGCACCCTCTGAGGAGACACCAGAGGTGGAGCAGGCCAGCTCCTTCCCTCAGACAGCAATGCTGAAGAACAGGGGGGAGGAAGCAGCTCTGTACCTCTCTGCCAAATAGGATGTCATTCTCAAACATCAAGACACATTTCTGCCCCTGGAAACCAGCAGAAATCACTCTTATATGGAGGAGGGTTCCTGAGCTGTCACTGTTCACTTGCGTGTGGTGCCTGTTGAACAGAGCGCCCACTCTGAGTCCCCCAGCAAAGGAGATACTTTTGTTTTAAGAGCATCTTCTCAGTTGCTCTGTGAAGTACTTCTTGGGCGTTGTTTGTGGCACAGCTCTACTCGCCTGCATCTAGCTGCCAATCAATCAAAGACTATATTCCCCAGCAACAGACTTTTCTGTGGCCTTCCTGGACCAAGGCTAGGACACCCAGGGGAACAGAGAAACGAAAAAATGGGCTGGACAAAGCAGAGTTGTAGCTGCTCCTTGGCACCAAGGATGCCTTAAGCAAGGGAATAAATGAACTCATTTGTCTCGTGGCAACTGTCTGTTTCTTCCCTCTTCGACTGAAGTTGTAGTGGCCCCAAGTCGCCAGGTAGCCCAATACGCCTTGTCTCTTTGGCTCGCAGTGATGCTGTCTCTTATAAATTCTCAGGAAGTGTCCTGAAGAGCTCTGCACTGCTCTTCTGAAGGACTTGGCAGTCTCCTCCAGTTCTTGAAAATGCTCATTATATCTCTCATATATCACATCATGCTTCTCAGTAAACTGAGCATCAAAGGCTTTCTTCACCTTCTCATAACATCTTTTTTTCTTCCTTCCTTCCTGGGAATGTCAGCAGCTTTTCAGTCGCTATCTTGGGCCAAGACCTTACTCAAAGCCGTGTGCCTCCCAGATGAGACCTGCTCTTCCCTGAAGTATCCATGCCTTCCCAGACAGCTAATCCAACTTTCTGGGACTCTGACATTACACATTGCAAGGGCTGAACTTGTTAAAAGAAGTGCAGGTATTGCCACTGTTATTAAAAGAACAAATTATTATGCAAAAGGAGGAGCTTTTCTAAATCATTATCTAGAGCTGTGTGCTCCTGTTATTGGCTGCCTGTGGGCAGAGCTAGATAATCAGAGGTGGCCAATCTGCCTAACACTTCCCATCTCAGGTCAAAATCTGCTGCTGATAGCCACCTAGCCCATGTTCCCTGCCTGGGAGCGGTGATGGGGAAGGGACCACTGTGAATAATACACTCAACTTTTCACTCTCTTCTTTGCCAATACTGCTGGCTGGATTGGTACATGAAACTCAGGCACACGGGAAAGGCTCGTATGTGGCTGTGCAAGATGGAAGCAGAGGAGCCTCCTTGTTTGAGGTAATCCACTCCTGCCCACACCTATCATTTAGCAGGAGCTATGCATATGAGTCTCCTGGTGAAAGGGTGAGCACTCTCCCACAACAATTTCTCTCACTCCACACCAGGATCTGCTCCTGTCTTCCTTCTCTTCTCTTGAGCTTTTTCCTTCTTTGGCTACACTTAACTAACACTTTAGTCGTGGATGCTTGGTACATGTTTTCTCAGCCCTTTTTCTCCTTGTTGCTTTAACACAGTTTCTGGGTTGAGTTCTGAATCACCTCTGCATCCATTTCTTTGCTTTGTGTGTGTTGTGTGGCCTCTGTGGTTTTTTTGTCCTTATGTGGGATATTTTCTTTTTTCTCTCAACATGTGGAAAAAAGTTGCGCTTTCTCTTTATCCTTGCATGTTTCCTGCTCCCTTCACTGACTCAGGCCTTTGCAGTCAGGTTGCTGCTGCCTGGTGGGCACTGAAGAGCACAAACTCCCGAGGCAAAACATCTGTTGCCAGAATGATCTGCCAGGAAGAGGCATAGCTGTGTCCTATTGCGCCTCTTGGACCTGCCTTCCCACCAAGTGCCGGGCACATCATAAACATCAGGCCCTGTCTGCATCCCCTCTGGGAAGCAGATGCACATGGGGCAAATAAATGTGTTTCTTTCTGATCAATAATAAGCATATTTTCTCTGGCCTTTTTTGCTGCTGCTGCATGAGCTAGTCTTAGCAGCATCTCTTCCTAAACAAAAAGCCTACAAATAGAGAAACCATCTGTGTGCTCTGAAGAGCTTCCCTGAGTGATGTTTACTGTGTGGATATGCTGGATGTGTGTGTGGGGGGAGCGTTGGCGCTTTTCTTCCATGTTCAAACCCTGTTCTCCCCACTGCCAGGCAGACTGGGACAGGAAGTCTGCCTAATTAATCTTCATTGAAATAATTTCTGTCTCCAGACACCATGTTCTGTATTTACCTGATGACAAAGTCTCCTGTACCATTTCTTAATTACAGGCCTTTTGCAAGGGAATTAATTTGTTGGAAATGGGAAGGGGGTAATTTAGGCCAAGTCTTTTAATATTGGGGTAGTTAGGGTTAGTGCAGATCTTGAAAGCTAGGCAGAGTGCTTCTGTGTGCTCACCTACTGGAGAAAACCAAGACTTGAGGTTATTGACTGCATCTACATCTCTTCCCAAAGACCTCAACACCACATCTGCAACCACCCTGGCCATGGCCTTTTCCCTGCCCAGAGAAGAGCATGCTCTGCTGCTTTTCTGATGAGGCATGGAGCCACCAAGTGTGCTGCTTGCCTCCACTGTACACAGCATGTCATCATAGAATCACAGAACCATAGAATGCTTTGGGTTGGAAGGGATCTTTAGAGGTCACCTAGCCAACCCTCCTGCAGTGAGCAGGGACATCTTTAACTAGATCAGGTTTCTCAGACCCCTATCCAACTTGATCTTGAATGTTTCCAGGGGTGGGGCCTCCACTATCTCTCTGGGCAACCTGTGACAGTGTTTCACCACCCTCATTATAAATAATTTCTTCCTTCTATCCAGTCTAAATCTACCCTCCTTTAGTTTAAAGCAATTACTCCTTTTCCTGTCACAACAGGCCTATAGGCTCCCTTTAAGTACTGAAAGGCCAGAATCAGGTCTCCTTGGAATCTTCTTTTCTCCAGGCTGAAGAACCCCAACTCTCTCAGCCTGTCCTTATAGGAGAAGTGCTCCAGCCGTCTAATCATTTTTGTGGCCCTCTGGATCCCCTCCAACAGGTCCATATTCTTCTTGTGCTGAGGGCTGCAGAGCTGGGTGTAGGACTCCAGGTGGAGTCTCACCAGAGCAGAGTAGAGGGGCAGAATCACCTCCCTCAACCTTCTAGCCACAATACTTCTGATGCGGCCCAGGATATGGTTGGCCTTCTGGGCTGTGAGCACACATTGGTGGCTCATGTCCAGCTTTTTATCCACCAGTACCCTCTAGTCCTTCTCCTCCAGGCTGCTCTTAATCCGTTTATCCCCCAGCCTGTATTGATACCGGGGGTTGTCCCGACCCAGATGCAGGACCTTGCACTTGGCCTTGTTGAACCTCATGAGGTTCACACAGGTCCACCTCCCCAGCTTGTACAGGTCCTTCTGGATGGCATCCCGTCCTTCTGGCGTGTCAACTGCACCACTCAGCCTGGTGTCATCTGCAAACTTGCTGAGGGTGCACTCGATCTCGCTGTCTATGTCATGATGAAAATATTAAACCCGTCTTGTCCCTGAGGCAGGGAAGTGGACAGAGAGCAAGATGAGATGAGGACCATGCCATACTCATGACTGCCCCAGTAGCCTCTGTGTCTGTAGACCCAGCACACTGCGGCTGTCTCCTGAAAGGAGAGGCGTAGCAGACACTGAAGGCTCTGGGTTCTTCATCTCCAGGCTAGTGCTTCATCCCTGACCTTGAGCCAACGTGCTCCACAGAGATCAAAGCTCACTCTACCTCTCTACCTCTCTCCAGAGAGCCCAGACCAACCATCCGTGTCTGTCTCTTCTCCTCAATTTGTCCTGTCTGATGGATTTATCCTTTAGAGAATCCCAGCTTTCCTGATACACTTTGAATTTTTTCATCAAGTTTCAGAGAGGCCTTATCAAGGATTTGTGCTATCTTCAAATATACTCTTCATTTGCTCTTCAACTTTCAGCTTCTTAATGCAGCAGGGGAAAAGCCTCCTCTCTCTTTTCTGCCTTATCACTTTACTGGCCAAAGAGCAGCAGGACAGAAGTTGGTTATTTCCTTCCCTTGTTCTATTCTTTTTCTCCTACTTGTGTTATGGTGAATTTAAACAACTGGCACGTGGACAGAAATCAACACCAACTTGGTAGAGCTGAGGGAAAGATGCTGTGGGTGCACTTCATGCTTTTGTCAACTCTGTCCCAGGGATTTCAAGGACGTTGGAGGGTGCTGCCACTGTGTCAGCCTCTGCAGATCTGCTGTCTGTGCAGGGCACAGTTCAGAGCTGAAGCAAGGAGAAAAGCTGCCTGAGGTAATCCCTGGGTACTGCATAAAAAGGGGCTGGGATCTGCGGGTGTCTCTTTTTCCTTGCGTTCAGCAGTGATTCATGTTGATTCTGATGCTGCATAGACGGATGGAGGCCCTGTGGTCTAAACTGCCCCTCCTCCATCACACCCATTCCTGCTTTAGTGTCCTGGGAGTCCTCCTGCTGATCAGGCAAGGGTCACCCTGCCCTCAGTGAGTGGCTTTGCAGTGGGTCGGTTTCTTCCCAAGGCCTTGTGTTGCTTGTAACAGGACATTATTCATGTGCAGTTGTTCTAACAGTGCTGTGGCTGGCAACTAGTTGGAGCAGTTTAGGTGAAGGAGGAAAGAAGGTGGAAAGAGAGGGAGAGTACTCCAGCATTATCTAATTACTCCTGCTGGAATTAGACGAGAAAGCCAGATTAGATGGTCCATGTGATGTGCACTTAGCACCCTCCAAAATGTAAAGGGGTCTTCTCCTTTTGGTCAGGAAAGAAAACTTGAAAGTCCACGGATTGGGGGAGGAATGTATTTACTGTCTACGAAGGATAAGGAGCTAAGGAGCTCCCTCCCTCCTTCCCTGTGTCACCAAAACACCCTGCTTTCCCCTGGGGACTCGCTTTGCAGTGCTGACCAGCCCCACTGCTGCTGTGAGATCTGACAAGATCAGAGTCGAGGTGGTTTGGCTGCAGGCAGAATAATTCTTCCTTTTATGGCAATTCTTCTGTTTCTCCCCCAACAACGGCCTTCAGCTCCCTGCTTAGTAACAGAGGAGGTTTTTCTCCTCCTCTAGAGCCCTCACAACAACACCCTCACCCACATAGAAACCATCTTGCCTTCTGCAAAGAGCCACCCCTTCCAGGTCTCTCAATGCAAGGAGGTTCCAGCTGTCAGACAGGTGAAAGGGGTGTGTGCAGGGGAGATATCCTAGCAGCCTCCTTTACCCATGGCTGCTAAAGTCTGGTGTAAGGACAGAAGTGTGAATCTGGGATCTGCCAAGTCAGACAAGGAAAGGATTTTCTAAGCCCCAAGATCACTTGGGTACAATATTTTGCTGCTGCTTATAGACCATGGCAGAATTTGGTGGTAGCTACAGCTAAGATTGAAGTTTGCTTGCAGAATGTGCCAATGGTACATACACTACCAATGATACCTATGCTCATCGAGCCATGGAGGATTCAGTTTCCCATCTGGCAGCATCTGCACCCTATTTGTTCTTTCACACTATGGTGACGCTCTTCATCAATTTGCCAGCTTCTTCCTTTAGGCTCAGTGGAGATTTTATGCTATAGATTCAGACTTTTGCATTTAAGCACCCTCCCCTCCACCTCCACCCCAAAATAATACTCATTAAAAAAAAAATCTAGCTGTGAAGGGATCTGTTCTGCCTACTTAGGACTGGAAAAACTGTCGTGATTTCAGTTGAATGAAATCATAGATGAGCTGGGGGAAATGAGGACAAAGAAACAGATGTGATTCTGGAGAACTTCGGCCCTGCTGGGTCTCCCTGGCAGGCATCTGCCCTTGGAGCAGCAGCTACAACCAGGCTATGAGGCACAGAGACAAGAAGGGTTTCTGGCGTGGGAAGGCCATGAGAGTGGAGGATACAGACAGTAGCTCTGAAGACTGCTGCCCTGCAAGGCTGAATTCAGGAGACTGCTCAGTTCTGATTTGCTGTGCCAGTGAAAACACAGGTTGGCTGCATGACCCTGCCAAGGGTATGGGATGCCAGTCTGCTTGCTGGGAGCACGAGTCCAGGAATCGATTCTGAGCTTCAGAGGATAGGAGCAAGGCAGAGTTGCAGGTGTCAGGGTTTGGGGAGAGTATGGACCTCTTTAATCTGATACAGACAGATTTAGCTTTAGCACCAACTCAGAGAGAAGGCAGCATGTACTAATTCATCAGCAACTGTGAGATATTCTTTCATGTTGCTTATGTTTGAGCTCTGGCAAGATGAGAGCTTGAGGGGGAAGGGTCCACTCTGCTTAGGTAGGGCTGTTCCCTGGAGCTTGAATGAGCAGTAGCTAGGCTGATCCATTCTGCTGGTTGACTTGTCCTCCAGGCCGAACTGAAAACTCTGAAGATCTGAGTTTCTGTTTATTTGGCAGCAGCATTTGCTTTGCAGGTTTCCTGCCCACACATCACTGCCGGCACGGATGTCCTTTCCTAGCTTTAGAAAGAGTCACTGCTGGGGTGCAAAGGCAGTTTGGTGACATGGTGTCTTGCTAAAGGCTCTGTATCAAATAATACCTCCAGGGCAGAAGTCAGTACCTTTAAACATCCTTATGGGACATTTTGCTAAGTGGCTGCTCAGATGTCTCTGTACAGCACTGCATAAGAGTTACCCTTGGATTCATCTGGGATGGTGTTTCTGTGCCCCTTTAAGTGGAACTAGAAAGTCCCTTTGCACACATGTCACCAAACAAGCACCCGTCATGAAAAGGATTGCTCTCTATGACAGGGTCCTAGGCTGGCTTGTCACAGCAGCTGCAGAGGGCAGGCTCTCGGTGTCAAGCACTGTAATGCTGTTGCTCCCATTTGCTGGTGCTTCCAGGGAGTTCACAGATTTCATTACATGGCATTGAACATGGCACCATTTTACATGTGTATGCCATCGCTCCTAACTAGCAGCTTAGAGAATCTCTTTGGGTTTTTTGCCCTGCAAACTCAGATCTAAATTCATTATCTTACTTTATCTTCATCCCGAGGATGAGTGGCTTAAATTGCTCCATCATCTCAAGCAACATGCGGCTTGAAACAATGCCAAGCAGTACCCCGCCAGTAACTCAGCCACCCGTTAATCAACTGTTCATGATTCAATAGACTGTCAGACAAATCCCTCTCATCTTTTTCCAGGTCTCTGTATTGGCATCCCTTGTTGTCCTCACTGAAATGTGGGGAAGCCCTGTCTGCAGACTGGGCACTCCAAATCTAATGTAGTTACTAAATATCAAAGAAAAGAGAGCTGGATTGGATTTGGATCTCAGTGTTGCATGCCTCCATGCACACGCTGCTTGCATTTGTGGCTGTGTAGGGAGTAGTATCAGATTCTGGTCCATATCTGGATTGTGACATTCCTCAGAGGGCGCTACAGATGTTTTCCAATGGGTTGTCACTAAAGAATATGTTTACAGTGCTAGTAGGGAGGATCTACAGTGCTTTTCATGGTGGGGCTGTAAAATGAGTGGGTTTCATGTTCCAGATTTTCCATTCTGATCATACAGCATAGATATGGGGAAACATCAGAGCAGACAAAGGTTTTTTAATACTATAGGTAAGCTGGGTCAAAACCTCTTGTTCTTCTCCCAGTGTATAAAAACAAAAGGAATGGAGTACTAAACCAGTAGGAAATCTAGATGAGAAAAGAGTAGGTGGACTATTGCGGAAAGAAAGGAACAATTACGTGATAAAGCTCAGAGATCCAAAGAAAGAGGTCAGTAAGATTCAGAAAAAAGGAAGCTATGTTAGATTTGATCTGATCCTTTCTCAAGCCCCAGGATTCATGAAAAAGTTTATCAGCGGTTGCGTTTAAAATACATCTTTCTTACTCTTCTGTGGCCCAGGGTTACTCCTGAATGGTTTCATCCTGTATACAGCAAGCTTGATAGAAACAATTTGTAGGGTTTCTCATGTAATGTTAGATACTTAAATATTATACTTAACTAAATACTGTAGGGCCATCTTATAATTAATGGGGAGACCAAGCAGGCAAATTTCTTTCCCTTCCTTTTTCTATTAACTGCAAAGGGAGGCAGTGTGACTGGGTTTCCAACTCTGGCAGGTGCATTCGGGTTCAAATGTCTTCTCTGTTCATGTGTGGTTGCAAAAGGAGGGAGAGGGCTTCTGGGGTGGGAAACCAGAAAAGACACTGAAAAGAGAGGGGGAATAGTAAAACATTTTTCTGAAGCACTCAGAAATCACTTGCTGCGAGGCCAGGTAGGATGGCCAGGTGGCCCATGCACTTGTGTCTGCAGCATACAGGAGGGTAACAGATACCACAGGCCATCCGCTCCTGCCCAAGATTTTTCATGGTGGTTTGCTCTGGCACTCAGCAGGAGGCCCTAGAAAATACCCCAACTCCTTCAGAAATGGCCCCACAGTTTTCCTCCATGGCAGGAAAGAAGGAGAGGGTTCGGGATACCGGAGCTCCATATGCCTCTCCTTTTCAGTGCCATCCCTCTTGCACACAACGTGCCCTTTGCTGTAAATGCGCAAGGTGCAGGGGGAGTTGCAGAAGCTCACAGCTTTCTCACTTTCTCTTTCTCTATATCTCTCTTCCTTTCTCTCCCCCTTCTCTCTGTGTCTTTCTTTTTTTCTTTCCTTCCCTTTTCCCTGTTGGCAGCAAAATAATGTCTTGTCTCTGAACAACGTTCATGGTGTATAATTTGCAGCCTATAAATAGATCACTGTTATTAACAAAAAAAAAAAATATATGGCATACACACATTTTATTCCCTTTCTAAGCGTTAACCAGACTGTTACAGACAGAGAGGAGACACTCACAGTGCAAGGTGTGTGATGCCCAGCTGAATGGCCAGATCTCTTTCTCCTGCGATTTCTCATTCAACTCGTTCCACTCCATCTCTTCTTTCCCTTCTTCCATCCAGCTTTTGCTTTCCCCTGCCCTACCTCCCCACTACGAAGTCCCCTCCCCACCATCTGGAGCCACCACCTGTCTCCACCACTGTGTTGTCTGCTCCTTCCCACGTGCTCTCAGCTGGTGCTCCAACACTGGCCAACCCAAAGCGATGCTCTGACTTGACCAGAAAAGCACGAAAGTGAGAGGAGGGCAGAGAGCAAAACTTGGACAAAAAGGCAAGCAGGTGGAAGGGCTTGCAGCCAGGAGCCACATGTAAAGCACCAAAGCCTGGAGGCTGAGCCCCTAATCCAGATTTGTTGATGTCTCATGCGTCAGACGCATACCTTGCTTTCCTTACAGCAACACTCCCTCCTGCAGGTGACATCCTGTGCCATGGACCTGGCTTGGCTGTGTAAGATGGCTGGGCAACCACGGCAAAGCATTACTGCCTCTGCTTCAACCTACTCTCTGATGTCCTCTGCCTTGTAGGCACCACTGACCCATGTTGGATCCACGGGAGAGCTTCCTTTCTTGCTCTATAACTCTTCTTTCTCTGTCTGTTTCTTTCTCTCATCCCTTGCTCTGCAGCTACCAACCTCTGTGCTTCCGCTAAAACCAGCCATCTCTCCCCAGGCCATGGTGGAAGCTCTGTTGAGGTCAGGCTGTGGTGCCAGGGGTGAGCAGGCAGAAGCGGGGCTGCTGGGGAAGAGGAGAGCATCTCAATGTCATGAGCAGTGATGCCCTCGGGGGACGCCTAGGGACCTGCTGGCACGTGGTGAGGGCAGCCAGGAAAGGAATGGGTAATACGGTGGGCTGGCCTGGGGCTAAAGAGAGGGCGGGAAAAACCCATTTACAGGCTAATCTCTGCAAGGTGGCTGTTGGTGTGGAGGGGTCAATAAAGGCAGTGGAAGTGGATGTAGCCCTTTGCAAGACCTAAAGGAGGGGTGGAGTGACCAGGGCATGGAGGAATAGCACCAACAGTGCCTTGCATTTCCATAATGTCTTGCATGTCCAGGGATCCCATGAGATGTACGCTGCACCCCAGAACACCCTTATCAGTCACTGGGGGCTCATCACGTATCTTGAATGAAGTGGAGTGCTGGCCTCACAGGCTTCAATTTAACCCCAGGATTTGCATGACTGGTGTGAGCTTTGCACTGTCTACAGGTATTTGGGGGCTGAGTGGCTCACCTGGAAGATGGCTGAGGAAAAAACAAAACAAAACAAATAAATGGCTGTATACTCTCTGCTGTGTCAGCTGTAGCCCCTGGGGCAGGGCTGTGACTCAGAGAGATGCTCGACGTCCCCAGCACCCATTCCTTTCTCAAGGGGTGCAGGCAGCTGAGTGACTGTGGTGCAGCCCAGTGCTCGGTGGCAGGGACATCATTGCCCACGCTCTCCATGCCAGGACACATACTCGGTGCAGCTGGCTGCACCAGGGCAGCGCTGGCGTGAGCAGTAGCTGCAGGGAGGCAACTTGAAAGGCCAGTCCAAGGCAGGTGCACCAGTGCAGCAGGAGACTAAACAGACCTTGGAGATTTGGGTTATTGTTTGTTTGGTTTTTTTAATAGTTGCCTGGAGGCTTGCAAAGTTTTCACAGTAAGAACATTGAGGAGGGGTGGTCTCTTTATTTTTGTATATTTATATCTATGTCTATATCTATACCTATATCTGTACCTGTATCTGTATGTATATTTATTTCTGTTTTGTTACACAGCTGTGTATTGCTCTGAGTTACAGGATTTAGCATCCTGGAGTCTAGCCCTGAGCTGCCTTCCTGGGCTCTTGAATTTTAATGCAGAATAAAGCCTTGTGGAATAGCTGCCAGGAATAACACACTGAGTCATTGTTAACGTGGACGGTGGGACTCCTCTCTTCTCCACCCCCAAACACACTGGCACACATTCCAGATGAAGGGAAGAAGCCACAGCCTTTCATTTTTGCAAGTGGCCATGGAGGGACAGCGACCCTGCTGCTGGATACTGGGAGTGGCAGGAGACCTGGGGGCAGACTCCTACCTCCTCCTGAAGCCCAGAGTGTTGGAGCTCTGACGTGCACCTCTTTCACCCTGTGACCCGAGGCTGGGCTCCAAAACATGTGAAGCGATCTGGGGAGTTTCAGTGGAACCTGTTCAAGAGGCTGTGAAAAACTAGACTAAGAGCAAATTCGAAAAAGTAAAACCAAAGGTCTGAAGAGCCAAGCAGGTACAGTGGCAGCTCAACAGGGGCTGGTCTGGATTCCCATCTGGAGATTGGCCTAGAGATACCCTTTTCCAGCTATCCTAAGATCGTTCTGGCCTTTTGACCTGGTATAGATTTATTGTCCTTTGCATTTAGGCAACTGCCTCGTCTTTCAAATGTCAGCTCTGGCTTGTGTATTGTGCTTAGTGAGAAAGAGTTTCAGTAAATCTCATGAGGGGGGTAAGATATTCAGAAAGCAATAATGCATGTGTTGAGAGAAGTGTCCCATCTGTGACAAGTTTAGACATGCCTTTAACGATTTAGTGATGTGTGTTCCTGTGCTGGGCTGTATGTGTGTGCTCTGCTTGCATTTCTGCCTTTCAGATGCCAGGAAAAACTCATCCAGCAGTGTTATATATCATAAAACACCTTCACAACGAGGGACTGCTTTATTTGACTAAGGGTGGATATTAATGTATGGCAGAGATACCACAGCATCTTCTGTTACTGCTTGTTGCTGGGCTACAGTACCTGATTGTGTGGATGTTAATAGCTAATCGCAAATGGCAGATAAAACATCTCCGTTATCATCACCATGAAGGTGTATCTGCACAGCTTTTCCACTGGCCAGTGAAGCTTTATACAGCCAGACTTGCTGTGCTGTGCTGTGCTCCAGTGCCACCAGATGCAACTGCATTTCTGCTAGGGCTAGCTGACCGGGTAGCTTGCAAAAGAACCTTTTTTTGTTCAAGCAAAAGCAAGGGACTGCTCTACTGGCTGCTGGACTTTTACAGAGAGATGTGCTGCAGTCACCTGGGCACACCATGCTGCATGCCTCAACTGGACTGAAAATTGTACCGTTTGTTGAAATCAAATGGCTCCCACCACAGCCTGTCTAAAAGAACCCTCGCTGACATTTACCTGTCTTCCAGTCTTCCCACCTGTATGTGAGCCCATCTGGCTACACCCTCACCATCCCACTGGCACATAACAGACAGGTAGATAAAATCCCTTTGGAAAATACAATTAACTGGTCAAAACTAAGAGAACTTTGTTGTCTGGAAGCACTAAAAGTAAATCAATGGAAGTCCTAATGTTACAGATGAGTTATTTTACCTCTGAAGGCTGTGGGCCATGCAAGGAGATCATTAACATTCCTGGGTGACAAGTCAACAAATGTGGAATTGACAAATTGCAGCATTGAGCCTTTGTTTTGCATCCCAAGAGGTGACATTCAGGTGGGAGCAAGGAGGAGCATGGTCTTTAAGCTTTGCGGTATGACCACCCTATGGAAAGTCAGGCCTCCTGATGGCTCCCAGGTGTAAGATGAAGCAGTGCCTGGGCATCTGTAGCCTGCACATCAGTCATCTGCAAGGGCTTGATTCTAGAGCTGGAGGGAACCAAGTACCACTCTGTGTCAGAGGCTGTGAGTGGCAGCTCTTGGTAATGCTTTCTAAAAAGCATCACCCCCAGGTGTGATGCAACTCTGCAGTGAGGACAGGACCGTCTCCTCTCTCTGCTCCAGGGCGAAGGGTCCCCAAGTGAGAGTGGGGCTGGGGGTGCTAGGGGCTGTATGGAAGAGGTGATGTGGCACAGAGCAGTCTGGTGGCAAAGCAGTGATGCTAAAGTCCCTCTGACTGGCCACTGAAACACTGCTGCCACCAGTTTAAAAGTAGAGTTTGAGGGAACCGGATGCTTTTGTGGGCCTGTGAACAAAGCACAATGCCTAGAAGAAAACATGGGGAAGAGGATTAGAAGTGGTAAGAAGGGATAGGGAAAGAAAGTAAGACAGAAAAGAATATGATAGAAACAGGAGGGGAAGGGAAAGAGAAGGAAAAGAGGTGAGAGAAGGAGACCAAGGGACATAGATGTTTGTCTGGGCTTTGTGTTGCTTTTCTTTCCACCTTGCTGGGCTTGATAAAACCTCTTCTTCAAGCTGCCTGTCTCCCAGCAGTGAGATGCTAGAGAGGTGAGATTATGGGGAAGAGAAAAATGCCAGTGTGGGCTCTGGGCACCCTCCACCAGTTGTCCCCTCCTTTTCTTCCTGCCCCAAGAAAATGTCATGGCCAGAGCTGAAGTGGTTGTGTGCACCTCTTTACCCTCAGCATCACAGTATTCTTGGCTGACTTGCATACAGGTTATGACTGCCTCACCCTTCTTCTCCCCATTGGCTTCACGGTCACCCTTGCTGGACATTACTGAGAGCAGAGAGGATCTGAAACAAGTGGCAGAGGGAGGCCAGTGCTGACATCTTGTGAGAGATGCAGAGCCTGGACATGTGTTTTGGACAAATCTCCCATCCCATCACTTGGCTGGAGGATGCTGATGTGGTGTTGAGGATGCAGGGCTCCTCTTCTCTCTGGGCTGTGAAGAGCTGGCATACCATTTTCGTTTGTCTCATCAGCAGAAAATCTGGATACCTCTCCAGAGCTCATCTGAACCCACTCAGTTCTCTTGCCTGATAAAATTTTTTTTCTGAAATTAGTCTGATGAGAGTGCTTGACTGACACTCTGGGAGATTCACACTTCCCTTTCATCAACCCTCCAAATAAAAGCTCTGGCTGCAGTAGAGCAAACATAACACGTGCACCTCTACTTCTGGCTGACCATTTCCAGGAGCAGGAAGGAAGTTCATTCTCTGTCCTAATGGGTCCTTTGCCTTCTGGGATAGGGCTGCCAGCAAAAAGGGGAATTAGATCCAGCTTTTGGATGCACATGATAAGTCATAGTACCAAGAGGAATAGCAGAAATGACAGGCCCATTTCTCACTGGGCAATGTAGTAAAAGTATTTTGTCACTAGCTGTATGAACTGTAGGTGAAAGGCTCCCAAGCCTTGTCACGCCAGTCCATTTAATATTTTGACCCAGGGAAGAAATAGTTGAACTTCAGCTAAACAGAGATCTATCTCTGTAGTGTGCCCATTTCTTACCGCGAACAGTCACACTGGTAAGTTTCCAGCCAAGATACAGAGCCCATAAATTACTGAGACATCAATAAATGACTCAATGATTTTAGAGTGACTAAAATGAAACATATCTTATTTATGTTAATGAAGATGACTGACATCCCCAGCGCCTGTCATCTTGAAGAATCACTAACTGCTTTGCAGACTATGTAGACAGTGATCATTCAGCCACATCTGAAATGCAGCTACCTCTGGGGTGGAGTGTGACAGATGCTTAATAACGGATGGAAACCCAGCAAAGACATGTACAGAAGGAAGCAAAAATAACACTTTGCATGGAAACCAGTAAGGAGAATTTGAGGTAGCTAGTGGGTAACAACGAACTGGAATCTGATGAAATGCTAAGCTTCTTTTTGAGCAGTGCCTGACACTGAAATCTCAGGACTTTACTGTGGGAAACTGGGGAGTGCACTCCATCACCACTGGGGGTAGTGTGTCTGCTTCTGAGGAGTTGCATGCTTACTTTATGTGTGCGATTATGGCAGCTTTGTATTCAAATGAGGCTCAATAAATATTAGTTTGCTCATGTAAAAAGGTTTGTACTGGAAGCCCAGCAATTGCAAATGCCAGTGCAGAAATACATGTGCCTCTGGGCTCTGTTTCTGCAAACCTGAATGAGCTGTTGTGAGCATGCATTTGGCTTTCCATGTCATTCAAAGCCAGTACATTGCGTAGCTTCCCTGTCTGCTGTTACTCAGAGCTGTGAAGCAAAGTGATAGAAAACTAAAAGCTTTACCAAGTAATTTAAGAGAGATGTTTATTGGTTTGCTTTGAAGTTGCCTCTGTGAGCACCACCTTAGTAAAACTGTAGATTATTGCAAGGTTAAACAAAAGATGATGCTTGGTGCATGTGCATGAATCATATTGTAGGTGCCAGGGTGGAAAGCCTTCTCAGTTTTGTAGTCCTGCCATTTAAGGCTATGTAGAAATCTTCATCTGAGTTCAGTTATGCCCCTAAGTATGAAAGATGGAGAGGTACAGAAGGTGTAAATAGCTGCATCATTGTCCAAGTAAAGGCAGATAGGCCATTTGACACCAGCAAAGCATGGCTTGGGGAGGCAGCTGTCAAAGGAGCAGAACCAGGACACCAATCCAAGAATTTCTGTGATAAATGGGAGTTGATGCAGGGAAGTAAAAGGGTCTCCTCTGTGCCTGTTGCTGGGGACTCCAACACACAGGCCACTGTGGAACAAAGGCTGCGTTTGACCCCTTAGCAGACCACTGGCACAACTTGCTCTCCCCATATACAGACCCATCTTCTGCAGCCATGCCCTAGAGGAAATACTCCCTCTAGAGTAAGGCAAGCAACTACCCTGCCTTGTTCTCTCCCAGAAAAATGGATAAAGGAAACAGTTATGGGTGTTTTATGTCCAGAACAGCTATGGGTGTTTTATGTCCATTTGATTGCATGAACAGAGAAATGGCGGTTCTCCCAGCACCACACTGAGTCAAGGGAGAGCCCACCAGTGCTAAGCTAGACGCCTTCCCAAGGAAAGACATGCAGCCATTTCCCCTGAAACGACTCGCCGACTGCGGCATATGCTCTGGATGGATACATACAGTTGCTTTAAGGCAAGCTCCCTCCTTCTTGTATGTTAATGTCTTTTGCTCAGCAGATGCTCTCTGGAGCATGCAGTATACTGCAGAGTGCAGACAGCAATTCAAATAATAGGGATGTAAGTGTGTATGTAATACACCTAGCATGCTTGCATTTCCTAGATCCATGTCATGTGCATGGCCAGCCCCAGACCCATTTCTCCCTCCCTGACACATGCACACTCATCGCAGCGTAGTTGTAGACTCCCAGGCATGGCTGCGCTCTGCTCGCACCCTGTCTGCAGAGCAAGATCAGAGGGGTCCGTGATGCAGAACAGGCAGATCTGCAAGTCAGGAGAGGGAAGAAGAGAGAAAAGAGGGGGAGGAGAGCTGCGTGACAGGCCATGCCACTCGAGCTGCAGTACTCAGCCGTTTCTTGATTTGCAGCCCAGGCAATGAATGGGCTTTACCTTGCACACGTTTATCACCTTTATTTATTAGTCTACCCAGAATGATTGCAGGGAGACAACTGGGCACTGCTAATAATTAAGACAGCCAAACGAAGGTTGAGCCAAGTAGGAATAATAGGCAGAGGAGCAGGGGGACAGAATTGACAAACCAAAGAGTGGGGTGCCACGGTCTCTTAGGCACACTGTCTTGCCCCATCACCCTGTCTCCCTGCAAATACCCGTGAAGGGTCAACCTGCCGTCTGTTCTCTGACTCAAAGCTGAATAGTTTTAGCTCTGCATGTATTGCGGTGGGAAAACAAGAGTTTGCCAAATTTTTGGCTAAGTACCCTGTAATCCCTCCCTCCTCACCTGGGTGAGGCCACTGTCATACTGACAGCCTGAGAACTAGAGGCAGCATTCCGGCTGCACTGTGTTACCACACCTACGAGTTAGATACCACTGAAATTTTCATGCACAGGAACCCTGACACCTGAAAAGCACCCTGAAACTCAGACTGCACTGAGTCAAACCCAGCCGCCTGACACATCACGTCCCAGCTTAAAGAGAAATGCAGTAAGTGAGGTTGCCCAAGCACTTCAAATTGTAAAGATCAAATTGCCTAATGAGGGGTGTGAATGAGATGAGAAGGAAGATGACAATTATGGGTCTATAAACTTCAGTAAATAAGAGCTTAAATGGATCTACTGCCAACAGTTCAGGAATTAGATGAAGTCCTGTCTCACCCCTTCCCAGATGCTTTCATTCTCCCCCATACAAGGTGGAGGGCTACCCCACATACTGTTCCCTCAGGGCTGTTTCTAGACAAGTCCTGGCTTGGAGATACTCAATAAACAATAGCAGAAAAGCCTTCTCCTTTTGTCCAGAGGAACAAGGACTGCTTTCAGTAATAGTGCTTTCATACTCATTTACTCTTGATTTATGTTACTGTCCAGGAAAGCAGAACTGGGATGTGTGCACTGGTTCCAGTGCCGCCCACATTTGCAATGTGGGGACTGAGCATGGTCTGCTTGCTCTGTTCTCAGAAACCCTCTTCTCTCCTCCTTTCCCCCAAGGCAGCAGGGTGCTGTTGGTTGGTTTTTGAGGGGACCACAGGAGCAATCCTCTTCAGTCAAAAATTGAGTGCTTAGCTGCTGCATCTAAGCTGTAGTATCTCATTCAAATTAGAGCCAATGTTCCTATTGCCGTATAGCTTCTAGGAGCCAGATAAGTATTGCTAGATTGTCCCTGCTGGGCTGTGAGATCTGTGTTTTCTGCAACACCTGAAGGTGTGTAGCCAAGGGGGCCCTTGCTTTGCATCTTTTGCTCACACTTGGGATTTAGGTCTGCAAGATTTTCCTGCTGTTCACACATTAGCTTACTGAAAAGCCTGGAGAAGGCAGCAAGGCAGGTGGTGAGGGGAAGGGATTTGTGCTGGAGTCAGAGGATAGTATATGTTTTAAGACCACGGGGAAGCTGTAGGGCGTGTGACCTTTAGTAATCTCCCTGCTTTCAGGCTCCTTTCCTCCCCATTGAGAGCCTCTCTCAACTGTTCCCCAGGGGATTTCAAGCGTTGCTATTATATATAATTGCACAAAAAGGAGAACACTCTGGCCCATGAAAGGAATAAGAGGGATAAACTAATTAATTCCAGGCCACAGAAGTAGAAAAGAAAGCAAATACTTGGCTATTAATCAGGGGCAGCTGAGCCCTTCTCTCCTATCAGATATGGTGGGAAGTGCTAATTGCATAAGATAAGACACACAGTGGGACCGGCCTTCTGAACTGGGAAAAAAAATAAAGAATTCATCTGGCAGTACACACAGGAAAAGGAGGGGGAGAAATGGGCACCCTCCCTCATCCCAAGCTGTGGTGCAGGAGCAGCACGGTTTAAGGAGTTTGGGCCACTCAAAGGGATTTGGGAAAGGCTGGGGAACCAAGGTAGTAGGTGTCTGGATGGCGGATTGGACTGTGAAATTGTCCACCTCTCTGTGCTTCAGTCCTCTCATCTGTAAAATGGGATTTATGGTTCTTTCCCTTGACTGGCTGCGGCCAGGGAGCGTGTGATGCTGAGCTCATGGGAGTCCTTATAAATCCCCCAGTATGACTGGCTCTGGCAAGTGGCTCTGAGGCCAGCAGAGATGCTGTGGCTCCCAGGACAGGCAACGTGGCAGTGGGTTTGGTGGGATCACTCGAGGCATGCAGCTGCAAATGGGCAAATGTAAGGTTAGCTGCTGTTGCTCGTATTTGGCTTTGGTGGGCTTGGCTTATGGCTGAGAGACTTGTGGTGGGATTTTCTGAGGTCTTCAATCATTTAAAAATGGAGACAGTTAGTGCAGAGGACAGTTAGGTTTAGAGGTGCCAGTGCAGCACTAATTTCAAGAGGTTGACAGAGCTTGGGATATTTTTGTTATGCTCCTCTCTGGATCTGGAGAGGCCTTCATATCAGGGGAAAACCAGGATGCTTTAGTGACTTGGACGACTGGGGAAAGCCTTTTGGGCAGCTGATCCCTTCTCACTTGTGCCTTTCCTCACTGTCATTGTGCCTGAGCCTTATCACTCTGCCCCTGATGGAGAACGTAGGTTGCCTTCTCAGATGTAGGGGTTGAGAGACCATGTACAAGGGGATCAGTGGCTCTTTTGGGCAAAGGCTGTAGTCTGGGACCTCTCTACGCAGGGCTTCAAGAGGACTGCTAGCTCCACCTTTTCCTACCTGAATGCCAAATGATCAGGAACAGCCACAGTGGCCTCACTTGGAGGTCTGCGCACAAAACTCACCTCTTTGATGTTCCTCACTTAGGATTTGGAGCCCAATTACGTACTGAGAGGAACAGGCATCAGCACTTCGTTCCTCAGAGAATGCAAAGAAAAGCGCAGCTCCCTGAATGTTACAGGTTGTTGTTGGTTTTCTTCTTCCAAGTGCTCAGATCCCCTGGGGACAGGTCTTTTACATTGGACCCGGAGGGGATTGATTACCAAGTTGTTATGAATGCTTTATTCCTGCCAGAGCCCATGAAATTTGGACATATGCAGTGATGCCTGGGATGGCAGAAGGCGCTGTGGAAAAGTACATGTATGAACCCCCCTGATGGGAGTGTAAATCTGGAATAACTCTCTTTTAGCTTCAGTAGCCACAGATTTACATCTGTGCTAGGGGTAGCTTGGCCCTCCCCCATAATTCAAGGAATATCTTCTGTGAAAATCAGCTTCCTACTTGGGGAGCATATTTCTGCCTCTTGCTTGGGGAACTAGGAGGGTCGACGCTGCTTGGGGCAGCTCTCCTGCCCTGCTACTGTCTGTGCCTGTGCGCAGAATCAAACGTGATCTGGCAGCTGCTGCAGCAGCCCTTGGATTTCGTTGTCCGGTCCCTCCCAGGATTTCAACACATTTGCATTCCTCCTGCTCTGAAGATGAACTGCAGGCTTCTTCTCCAGCAAACCTTCATTTAGGGGAGCAGAATTCATCAATATTTCATGCTGAAGGGGGAGAGGAATATGTATATGCGCATATATGCTTAGAGAAGGAAAGGCTAGTGCAGTGAAAAGAAGCAGATAAAGCTGAAGAAGGAAGTAGGGAGGGTTAGAGGATCTGTTCCTTCATTTATCTGACCTTTCTTTGGTTATGAATAATCCTAGGGAAGGAAAAATCCATGTGGTATTGAAGAATCCCTGTTTAATCATTCTTTTATTTGTAGACATCAGTGCTGGCAGTAATTTCATGATAGCCAGGCGGAGACTGCAGATCTAGATAGGGGAAGGGAGAAGGAGAGACAGAACAAATGACATGGAGAGAACAAGAGGCAGCGGGAGTGAGTAAAACGTGTGCACATGGGCTGGGGGGATTTTCAGCAGCAAGACTCCTTCCGCTAAAGCCCCTGCAGCCCTTACTCAGCATAATGTGGCCAGTCGAGTGAATACGATGCTTTTAAAAGTCTCTGGCAGCTCTTTGATTAAAAGCTTGACCGCGAGGCTGGGTTATAAATAATTTGATATTAAACACACACGTCAAAGCAAAGGATGGGGAGGGAGGGAGATTGTTTTCAAGCCACAGAATAATTATTCGGGTGTATAATTTTAGCTCCAAGCTGCTTGGGGATGAAGAGACAGCACAGGGTGAGGGACTGGTGAACAGTAATGGTTTCAACATCAGGCAAGGCTGCATTGGTGCTGGCTGCAGCACAAGGTGGGGCTGCCAGCTGGCTGAGGTGCTCCTATGTACTGCACGGGCAGAGGCTCTGCTTGCCCATCTTTTACAGGATGGGCTCAGAAATAAGTGTCTGGGCTTTCACTCACCGCCACAGAACATCTGTGTGTGTTGTGTACCTGCACCTACCCTGAACACACACAGAGCGTTCACACCTGTGTCTAACTTGCACACATACATACACACATCTACATGCTGCAGATGCTAAAGGAGACTTCCAGCTGCGAGTGCTGATGCCCAGGGCTGTGCATCGCAAAAAGGGTTTCTGTGGGGCCGTGTAGCCTATGCATGAGGAGGACTACCTACTGCAGTTGCTTTAGTTTGAGAGCCGCTGGGGCTGTTGCACCCTCTCCTGTGCCCCAGGCACACTCACTCACTCACACGCTTGTTTACAGAGGTTCCTTCGTGCTTGGGGCACTGGCCTGTCCCCCACAGGCAGCCCCACAGTACACACATATGCACACATGTGTGCACACATGTGCCTCCCTCTCTCTCCCTGGTCTGGTCTCTGCACAGAGGCTCCTCTCTGCTCATGCCAGCCCTTACAGCCCCTGCTCCGTGTCCACCTCAGTGCTGCTTCGTGTCCCAGTGCTGAACTTTTCCTTAGCTGGGCTCAGACTAAACTCTCACGACAGCAAGAGCCAGAAGCCTCAGCCCTGGAGCAGGGTTCAAAACCCCTTCCAGCCTGCGCAGGCTGTGGTTTGGGTGACGTCCCCTGGAAATGGCACCAAACTGCGTCCAATTTGTGCTTGGTCGTAGCTGGGGACCAGGTTTCCTTTGGGCTGTTGGTGTTCAGTGCCTTGTCCCTAACGCTCATAAAACATGGGCACAGAATGGTCTGGCCGTCAGAGTAGACTATGCAGACCTGCACCTTCATTCATGCCACTTATGAGCCTCAGCTCACACCAGTGGATCCACATCTCTACATCAGCTCTCTGATTTCAGCCCTGAAGGAGTTTGAAACTCCTCATATGACTAACTCTCATTAGCTGCACTGGGGACTGGCCACATCGCCCAATAGGAGAGGACAGACCTTCGTTTGACCTGAAGTTCTTTCAGCTGTGTTACCACCTCAGGCCTGGAACGGAACTGCTTTGGCTGTGCAGATGACTCCTTGTTTCTCACCACCGTGGTAGCTGAGCCCTGGCAAAGGCCAGGCTACAAGGGTTAAAAATTTCTCCTGGGACCCAGATCTGCAGTGTGGGACTGTGGGGAAGGAGGCAGGCAGCCGGAGTGTTTAGCAGCTTTTTGAACCTGGGTGGAGGAGGGATTTGCAGTGGGCCTCTGTGCTGGCACTCTCCAAGAGGGTTTTGTTACACCTGCGTGTTGGGAGCGGGTTGCACAGCATCACCCCTGCATGGAGCCCAGCCATTAGACTGACCCCCACATCCCGGTCCCACTCAGAAACTTTCCTTGGCAGCTTGGCGCAGCAACGTGTCTCCCCGGTGCTGCGTGGGGCTTCTTGCAGGGGGACAGCACTCACCTGCATGCTGTTCCCAGCAGCTGGCTGTCTCCTGCACAGCCTGAAGCACTGGGTGCGCGGTTACCTTAGAAACTGCTTTTTCTCTTTTTCCTACTGCTGTGCACAAGTTAAGTAATGGATAGCAGGAGGCATGTAGGCTTCTGCCTCTGACTGAAGAAAAGACCCGACATTCTGCAGAGTTGTCTTATCCCTCCCTCTTAAGGGGCTCCTGGCTTTGCTGACTGTGTGACAAGCCCTGGTTTTCTGTAAGAGCTTGGGCGAGGTGACAATGTGGAGTGGGGGAATGGGCTGAGAGTTTTGGGGGTGATTTATGCCACTGTGGATGCCCTTGTTTCTAAGGCAAGTATTTCTAGCCCGGGGCAGGCATTTTTAGCTAAATTTGGATTAACTGAATAAATAAACACAATACACTTCAGGTTAAATAAACCTGACTCTCACACTTTCTGCAAGATGGAAACACTTTCCTCCAATGTCTGAAGGCTCCTGGGCTGGAAGAATGCGATTGCGAAGGACTCAGATTTGCTCTCTAGATGCCATTTGGAAATCTAGGGCTGGGTAAGGTATTCAGTCCTTATTACCTTGGAACATCCAGTTTTTTAAACCCTGGGGTAGCCGTGACAATGGCAACAGGTCTCTCCCTCTGAAGTAGGCTGGTGGATCTCAGACTGGTTTCCAGGTAGGAAGAATGGGACCATATCAAACTACCACATAATACCTAAATGCAGTCTCAGCAGGAGATCAGGGAGTGAAAAGCAATAAGCATTTGATCAATAGTCCTCACTAGTTTTAAATAGGAGTCACCTTGGTCTTTTTAGAAAATGCAAGAATAAGCAAAAATATCTCAAGTCCATCTTTCGCTGTTCTGACATTCTTATTCGATAACCATCTAAAAGCAAGGTTTAACACAAAAGTTTATTTACTACAAATTTTTCGTTTTTCACTGCCTCCTTCACCCATGGGATTTGGAATAGGTATCCATGGATTCTGGGGAGCTGCAGGAAGAGTGGGATGGTGGCATTTTGCAGAGCACCTCTTGATGCGCGTGGACAGCCTGTGGTAGGCAAACTGGAGGGAGGGGAGCCCAGTACTGAGAACTGGCTTTTTCTCAGATGCTCTGTGGATACTGCAGAGCTGTTTATTTGTTGCAGGTTGGCATTTTATGTTTGCTTTGTGGGTGTTGTTCCTCCCCCCAACCCCCTTGAGCAGATTTCAGCGTCTCCATCCGAGCTGTGTGTGGCTTCAATTACACTGAGTGTCTGTGTGGCTCAGTGTGCAGAGAAAGGCTCCGGATCATTACTGTGAAATGTATTTGATCTCCTCTCGACTTCCCATTTGAAATGGAAATAGCTGCTCTTGTCAGCTCCTCAGGTCCCCAAGTAATCGTCCCACCAGTTCCTCTGGCAGCCTCCTTCCCCCTCTGCCACTCAGGAGAGATAATGACCAGCCCACTCCACCTCAGCAAGAGACTTTTTTCCCTTTCTTCCCGAGTTATTTTGATCCAAATCTGACAATTTCTTGCTCTTCCTATTGCCAGTGAGCTCTTCTTTTCAGTGATCCCCTCTTCTGCCCTCCTTCTGACCCTCAGGGCTTGCTTAGCTTTGGCACCCTTCAGAGCAGAAACACATTTTCCTTCCTTTAGGTTGTGACTTCTCCTCAGGGCTGAGTGAAGAAATACGAGATCACCTGGAAGCTCACTCCCTCATCCTTTTACTCCGGTCTTCCCTTCCCTGGTACAACTGGTCGAAGGTGGTCCCTTTTGGTGGTAGCTGGATGGTCATCTCTTCACTGCCTTTTTGTCTCCCAGCCAAAAATTGGCACCCAGCCGTCACAATTGTTGTATGCCTCTAACTCGGGAGTGGGGAGAAGATGTGTTTCTGTGCTAATCTCTCCCCCTTGGACAACCTTTCAGAAGAGGCCTCCTGCCACAACTGCAAGCTGGGGAAAGAGCAGGAAACAGGTTTTTGGGAGGAGAGGGGAGGAGAGCTTGATTTCTCCCATTAACATTTCCAAAAAATGTAATTGTCACAGCATTTGAAAATATCTAATGTAAAAAGGACCATCAGTTTCTTAGTTTCTGTAGGGCTCCCCACTCCTTTATCCCTCTAGCGTCATCTTCTTCCCACTCCATGATTATCTCCTTGCTTTTTCCCTCACTAGTCCCTTCTTCCCTTCCTTACCCCTCACAGCTGTCGCCCATCAGACCTGCTTTCTGCAGCATCCATGGCTCCCATGGTATGGGAGACAAGCAGCTGGGGCACAAGCACCCTGCAGCCTGCTCCCAGCTCTGCAGCAGGTCCCTGTGCAGGGTTTCCTTCGGCTCCACAAAAGCATGAAGGAGCAGCAAATGTTCTGCCTCAGGCACGGGAGCAGAGAGACCCCAGCTGCTGCAGCCCGGAAACCCCATATTCACCTCTACAGAACATAAGTAACGCTGCTCATGAATGTTCTCTCATCTGACATGCAGAAGAAAAATAAGCTGTGGGGAACGGAGATGGGAGAGGGAAAAAAATCAAAAAGGAAAAAATCCCTCTCCCTGTTTTTTTATGTGGCAATGTAGTGAGGCAGCAGATGGGCAGTGAGCATCTGATGGTCCTGGCAGGCGCAGCCTGGCCATCCCGTTCTGCATCCCCAGCACTTACCCACTGCCAGGCAGGGTCAGGCCCCCTGCTCCACCTGAAGGGCTTGGAGAGCAGGCTGCCTCTCAGCAAAGCAGGTTGCTACTGATGCCTCCTTCCTGCTGGGAGGCCCTGGCTGCAGGTAACATCCTCCTCCTTGTGTGGGAGCACACCCCTCCCTCTCTCTCTCCCTATCCTCGCAGGACAGCTCCCTCTCTCCTAGGAGAGGAGCTCTCCCTTTCTCCTGAAATAGGTGCGTTCGCTGACCTGAAGTACATGTAAGGATCTGCACACTGCAGTGCACACAGTGTTGTTTCATGTGTAAGATGCTTTCCTACTCAGGGTGCACATCAGCTTTTCTGACTCTCTAGTGTAACCAGGTTGTTTAACACAAGGTCCCACCAGCCATTTCTAGCAAACAGTCTGTCTACTTTTTGAAAGAGGACGATCGTTTTACTTCCTTTCCCGTGGCTTTGCATACTTTCTCATGGTGGTTTCCTCCAAAGCAGGTGGTCCCTCACCCAGTGGCAGTGTGGGAGTGCTGGTCCTTTCCTCTCCAGCACACTTGCTGTGGGATGGGGATGAGTCCCAGCACGTGGGGATGTGGCTTTGTGCGCCCCTCCAAGACGTCGCAGCCAGTGAGCTCATCGTCTCCCTGCACACTCGCTGTGTCACACTTCCCAGCTGAATTCACAGGAACCTGCTGTGGGCATTCCCTCCGGTCCAAACGAAACCTGATAATTGATGCAGTAATCCTCTGGATTCCCTCATTAACAGCCGCTAATGGCTGGCGTGTTAGCAATGAGCACTGCAAGCAGGAACAATTCAATTAAGCCTCTAACAAACCCATTGTAAACGGCAATAACTGCGGAGTTCAAAGGCAGGATTACGGGGAAACTCTTCGCAGTGGCTTGTGGCAGCAGACAGGGTGTACAACTTGCTCTGATTAATTGACTGCAATGCACTGAATGACTTTCTTGGAAACCCCTTGCACTGGTTGGCTGGTGGGAAGCCTGGGTAGGCCACCCAGGGAAGGAGGCAGTCAAGACTGATTCATGCACAAGCTCCATGTGCTCCCATTCTACCTTCAAGAGAGGCAGCAACACAGGGTGGGGCTCTAATGTACCCAGTGGCCAGGACTTTCAGCCATCGGCCCAAAATGCAATGGCCCAACTGCAGTGCCTTTGTCTTCCCATCTCAACATCTGCACAGCACATCCGTGGTGACCTCTGTCATTCCCTTCATCTCCTTCCCAAGGCTTCCCCCCCACCTTTGCCAGGGCAGTGAGGCTCAGCGCTGGTTGGCAGCTCCCTGGTTACAGCTGGGCAGTCACGAATAGTGGATAACAGAGGTGACTCTGTGAATTATTCAAGAGCACATCATGGTTTCCTTGCACACTTAATTCGAAATGATTTGGCAGGTGATTTCTATAGATAATTTGTGACCTGTCGCTCATCCAGAAAGACTTTGCAGTGAGCAAGGCTAGGCAGAATTGTTTCATTGAAAACTTCTTCATCTCGATGTTTGTGAGGTTTTTTTCTTTGTTATTTTGTTATTCCCTGGATAAAAGTTGAATGAATTCTGTGAAATTCCTTTTGAGAGGATGTGGAAAAAGAAAACCTCAGTACAAAAAAGATGAATTTCAGAAAATGCTGGAACTGCATTTGAAAATACTATTTTTGATTAGAGAGTCTTCTTCACTTTTTTATCACATTATTTGATGATTTGAAGATTACATGTGCTGACATTATCAGAGCATATTTAGAAGTTATAAAAGGTAACATAAAACTGGAAAATTAAATAAAAATGAAATATGAGGACTGAAAACACCATTTTTAAATGTTTAAATAATTGAAACATTACCAAGTTCTATTCTTGAGAAACATTGACATATTCATTTCAATTTCTAATTGTTGTAACTAATTTCATTCAGCGCTTGAGCTGATTAGGCTGGACAGGTAGGTCACATAAAAGGTCTTTGTTCTCTTGTTGGATGTGTGTCATTCCTGGAATCAAGTTTCTCATGCAAATCCTGACTATAATCTGAAATGTCTCTTCTCACATCTCCTGTAGGACTCATTTAAATGTTGCTGCTTCTGCAAACACACTCACGAGTGAACTAATTTCCTAGAAACCTGGTGAAAATGACCATAGATGCAGTACTAACATGCAGAATGATTTTATAATTGAAATGAATGTTTCCAGCTGATTATTTCTTGCCTTTAATTTTTTCTTTCATGCTTCCTTTGGTTCTACAATCTCCTGGTTCTACAGCCTCCAGACTTTCCAACACCTTGCAGATACACCTTGCATGAACCAGGAGATCAGCCAGAGAGGGAGCCCAGGGCCACATGAATCCCAGAGCTCCCAGCTTGTGCCCAGGCAATCCACTGGCTCTTAGCCATGTTGGCTGAAGCAGAAGGTCAGATCTGAAGATGCAAGGGTTTCACAGTAGGGTTTGCCCAGCCAAGACCAAGCACGAGTCACACAGGAGCCGTTAGAAATAAAGAAGAGTAGATGGGCTCGATCTGCAGTCAATCTCAAATGCGTCTGTAGCTATTGGACATTGTCCCGTGCCAGCCCATGGATTGTAATATCTGTGATGGGCATGGGATGGGAATGCATCACCATACAGTTCTCGTTCCAGGCATGATAATGCAGTCGCCTTCTCTGGACAATTCCCAGTACCCAGAGAGAGGTAGGAAGAGCTGTTAGCTCTTGGTGATCCTGCTGTGGGTGAGATTTCAAGGTAATGGCTCTCTGATACCTCTTTTATGTCCCCACAAGAAGAGGCTATCTACCACTCCATCTTACTGAGCCCAGGAGTAACAGCGGCCTTTTATTTTCTGCTGGTACTTCCAGAGCTCTCAACCTTCTTGTTAATGCATATTTATCTAACAAGGCTCCATAAGAAGCAATGTAAGTTTTCCGTAAAAAATACGGGGTCTGCACATAGCAAAAAAGAAAGAAGGAGAAGAAAAGAAGACTGAAAGGAAAGCAAGCTGGCGCAAACCCAGAAGAAGGAACCTTGGCTCAACTTGACACAAAACTTAAGGACAGGTATAATTCTCCTTATCTCACTCGCGAGGAAGTGAAGGTCTCTCTCTAACACATATACTCTCACACTCTTTCTCTTTTCATAACACTCCTATCTTTACTCAGTCATTATGGCTGCAAGTTGCTTTAAATTATAATTGGATAGTCTTCCAGATTCTGAGGGACCCCTTTGTCAGACGAATTCCTGGGAATATAGCACCTATTTGATGAAATTGAGCGTTGAGCAATTTGATGATATTGAGTGAATTAAGAAAAGATTAACTAATGATTCTCTGTTCATAGGAGAAATCCTGCTTTTCCAGTAACTATTTTTAAGGAACTTTGTGACCAAATATGTACTCTTGCACATGCAAGTTCCTTTATTTTATTTTCTCTCAAATAAGATTCTGAATTTGTATTGTGATCTGTGTGTGTCTCACTGGGAATTTGGAACTTAGGCAGTGTGCTTGCTACCCTTGACCTTGGAGATCCTAAATGTGTAGGCACCATTCGAACTTATTTCTCCAAATCCATTTTAGTTTTGCATTCTGAGTGTATGTGTGGCTGTTAGTCACATACAAAAGCCCTACACAAAAGACACAGGAGGGAGGGCTGCAGCTCAAAGTTCTCCTTGGGTTGGAAAAGCTCAGCCTGCTGTGTCCACGACAGAAAGGTGGCCTGGATGCTGTACAAGTGTATCAGAAATCAGGGCAGAACAGATTAGGGGGCCAGGCAGGATAGGGACAAAGTATGGGGAGGCAACTCTTGCTTAAATTATACCTTTGGAGTGCATGCCTGCAGGGACAACACTGAATAACTCTGAGTGATGACCTTGCCTCTGGGTGCCTGTCACCACCTCCAGTTTCTGTCTTGGCTTTTTTCCCTTTCCCTTCCTCTCACTTCCTGCACCCTTTTGTTCTCTTAATTCTTGCTTATGAAGAATACCACAGCATTCATATGCAAATTGCACCGAGTCTGCAAGGGGGAGTGTGTCTGAAGGAGAAATATATGCCATCCTCATCCCGTTGTATTTTCCACTCCCTGGTGGGCTCATCTAGCTGACTCTGGGAAAGGAGGCAGGGAGAGCATGTGAGCGGGAAGGGGAGATCCCACATGTGGCCTCCTCCTGAAGCTCCTTGGCACCTCTGCCTCCATGGTCCCCATTTCTGCAGTTAGCAATTAAAGCTGTCGTCTCAGTGCCCACAGCACGCTTGGTGGTTGATACTGCAGGTACCACACTGCATTAGGGTCACCCCAGATACCAGTCTGTCACAGCCATGAGGTTCAAGGCTGTCCCATTCCTTCGACACAGATGTGATGACTGTCATAGTGCCATTGTTTGTATAGGTCTAAGTCAAGTGAAAAAGCCCCGTATAGACACACACATGGAGTGATTTTTTTCCCCCAGGAAAGGGATTTTCAGGAGAAGTCTCCCCCAGGGGACTGGAAACAGAATTTCTTCGTGTGTAGGCAGCGTGCTGGCAGGTTTTTGTCACTTTCATTCACTCCCTAGATAGGTTACCAAGGGCTGAAAGCTGCTGTTCCTCTCTTGCCTGTCATCTCTTAGCCAGATAATCAGCTCTAAAAATCAAAGATTCCTGTCCTGCAAGTCAATGAAGCAAAGCCTTGTAGTCCAACCTGAAAAAAGAGCGGAGATTTACCTGGACAGCTTTCCTATTCTGCTGGGTACTGACGCATTTATTCTCTCCACACTCCGTAGTCCAGATTTAGCTTATTCAGCCATAGCAACCCAGCTGTCTGGAACCTGATCTGTATTTTCTCCCAGGCTGTGTATGACGTCTCCCCTCTGCTCTGCCCTGCCTTACCCCTTGTTGAGGAGCAGGCTCTGAATTTGGCATAGGTTCTGCCAGCTACTCACCCTTTCATTCAATGCTGCCAAGGTGTCCGGGCTGAAATATCAGCGCTGCTAGTTGGAGACACTCACCTTTCTGAGTGTGAGGGCTGGCTGTGCAGTATGGATGGTGCATTGCTCCATGAGGATGCCCAGCCTCTGCCACAGCTCTCTCAACTAGCATTAGCCCATGCTGGACCACTGCAGGGGTAAGGAGTACAGCAGCACCTGCAAGCCCTGGGCAGACATGGAGTGACATGGTGGGAAATGCAGGATGCTCTGTGAGCTCAGAGCTTGCCAGGGCCAGAGGAAGATGGTGAAGACACAGAGGACTGGAGTGGGATGTGGATAGCCCCTTGCCAGACTGCAGCTTGGTGGCAGATCCTTTACGTACTGTGATACTGACTCCAACTCCATGCCCCCAAAAGGTCAGTGCTATTTGTGTCTCATACAGTTTAACCCAACTTCTTTGACAAAACCATGCTGTTCTGTGGCACCCCAGTAACCGGGGCTGCAACAGGAAAAGATCTGTGGACTCCATGCCCAGGATGTGTAATAGAATCATAGAATCATAGAAAGTTTTGGGTCGGAAGGGACCCCTAGAGGTCATCTAGTCCCCCCTGCAGCAAGCAGAGACACCGCTAACTAGATCAGGTTGCTCTGAGCCCTGTCCAACCTGGTCTTGAATGTTTCCAGGGATGGGGCCTCCACTACCTCTCTGGGTAACCCGTTCCAGTGATTCACAACCCTCATTGGATGTGAGGGCGATCTGGCTGAGACATCTGTCACCCCATTGATCGCCAGGGTTGATTCGGCTGATCTGGCTGGCTAGGCGGGTGTCCCCTTCCTCCCTCACCGCTCCATGTGCGTCCCTCCTGAAGCTGTGCGCTCAGTCCAAGAGGACAACCTTCCCTGATAGAGGCGTACCATTCATTGGTCCAAGGGTATACGGTAGCTGCGCTCCCCTGCTAGAACCTTCAAACAAGTTCAAGGTCCATTTGTAATACTGACCTCCATTTGACTGCTTTTGTTGCCTTGCCTTTTTAACATCATTTCATTGCACCATCCCGTATTGATACTGCCCAGAGATGCTGGAGGAAATGCTTTGGAGTTGGAAAAAGGTTAAAGGATAAGGGGTGCTGTCGGCACCAGAAACATTTTGGAAAGCAGCTTAGGTTGGTGGCACAAACATGTTCCTTGGGAAGTGGAAAGACTAGCAGCAAAACATATAAGACAGTGCCTGTTGAAGGGTGTATCCTTCACCCATGAGCAGATGGGAGATGCTCACATAGATGGATGGGCAGCAAAAAACCCTATAGCCTTACCTGTTACTGTCAGCCATTCAGCCACCCTACTACTGGTAATGTTAGGAGGTCTGATGTTGACTGTTGGCAACCATTTCAGGTTTTGTCATTGAATTTGCCGGTCACTAACAGATGTTACAGTGGGCCTTGGTCCAGGGCTGCCGAGTTTCAGCACCCATGCAGGGACAGAAATGACTCTCACACATTGATGCAATGCACAGTCGATTCCGATTTATTGGTCTGCTTGCGTGGTTATATACATTTTTCATATCTGCACACGCGATCATGCTTATTTGGATAGGCTACAGACATAAATCACGCGCTGTTCACGCACCCCGTATTCCCTTATGATTGGTAACTATGCACTAACACCAATAGCAACAGACTGCCTCCATGTCCTTGAACACATCTTGCTTTTGTTAATTCACATCATATTTATTCTTAGCTGTCCTTTCCAGCGGCCTGTTCAGTTATGCTAACTGTTTTGCTTAAGCGGCCTAGTCATGCTAACTCTCAAACTACATCGACCCCAACACAGGGCTTTCAAGTCAAGGATGACTTTCGTACTGCATGTAGCTGGTTCTGGCTCCAGCACACTGCTGGAAAGACAGCAACACTGGCCCCTGGACCATATGTGCTTTGGTTGCCAAAGCGTCTAACCCTAGTTTGCCTCTCTCCCTGCCTACGCAGACAGGGCCCAAGGAGACACCATCCTGCAGTGAGCCTGGCTTGGCAGGCGATGAAGCCTTTGCTGCAGGATATTGTATTGATGCAAGGGGGATGGTGAGGAGCGCATTGGAAATGGTGGAGGGACAGGAGCAAAGGATTTCATCCTGCAGTGGGGCTGAGATCAGCTTATGGATTGGTGGATGGGTGGATGCAGTGCAAAAACGCCCTTTTGTCTGCGGTGCATCTGAGGTGGGTGAATGGGAAGGAGCAGCATTGGAGAGGATATTTCCCTGCAGCAGGGCTGAGCACAGCCAGCACAGCTGGATCCATGACAGGGCAGCACTGCCTCTGGTTATGCTGAGAGTGAGGGATGCGAGCAGGCTTGCAGGAAGATGGGATTCTCAGCACTGTCAGGTGAATGAAATGCCCATCCATTCCAAAAGAAGCAGCAGCTCTATGCATTTCATGTCAGCTACTGATTTATAGTGATTTATATCAACAGCTACAACCTGTATTTACATAATATTCCTCACAGGGCTGTCAGAGCTCTGTACAGGAGAAAAAAAATTACTTTAGGCTAAAATCATAAGCCCTCTAACCTGGGAGAGCCAGGTTCTTTCCAAGACTCTGCCAAAGCCTCCCTGTATATATTTAGAAAGGCTGCTTTAAGCTTAGCCTTTCATGTCTGAGTCTCCCCAGCACTGAAATGGGGACAATAACTCTTTTCGTCTTCACATGGAGGGGTAGGTAATGGAAACTTAATGAGATGTGCTTTAAAGGAAAAAAGATTAAAAAAAAAAGCTTTAAGATACTGCAGTAGAAAATGCACAGCTCCTTGCAATAACATCCCTGGGGTGAAAGAGCACACTAAAATCTTTAGTAATCCTGGTTTGCTCTGGGACTGTCTCCAATGCAGAGACACGCTGTCTCAGATCGGATTAGGTGGAAGTGCCCAGGCCAGGATACACTCCTTCAATAGCTGCTGTTTGCATGTCCTGATATTTAGGGGAGTAAAAAAGGACATGGTGGGGTCACAACCCCAACAACAAAGATAGAGCTGTCAGGGACCCCAAGTAGCTTTGATTTTTGCCCAGAAGTTGGTGTGCATTCCTAACAGCCCCCTTCAGCTTGTGGAGTATGAATTCATCTGTTTCTGTCAGAACCTAGTGCCTAAGAGGCACTGCTGCTCGATGCGGGACTGCTCACTTTGCAAGGTGTCGAAGAAAGGGAAAGGGGCTGGACTGGTCTCAGGGACTGAAGGTTGCTGTTGCCCACCCAGGTGGTATGTGGGAGAGGAGGGCTTGGTCCATAGTTCATCTGTGTGACTTCTTGCTGGGGTTGTTTTCCATCTAAATACAGATTTATTTGGTCTTGCGCTTAGACCAGAATATTCTTCATTTTTTAATGCCTTTGGACTTTCATTACATTTCCTGTCTTGTGGCTTCAGGAGTCTTGGATTAGCCTAGGCTTTGTTTTATTTTTTTGTGGGGTTTTTTTTGTGTCACTGAGTAAACTAACCAGGTCAGAACATTAAACATGATTTAGTGAAGCAGAAGTGGGAGAAGACATTATTTCTTGCTCAGGATGGCCACAGTAGGACTCTCCCTATATGAGCAAGGAAAACGAACGAGTTTCCTCTACTGTGCTAGGTCCAGAGAGGAATCTATTTTCTAATTTCAGGATGACAGAGAGAAACTGTGGTAAGAACAGATTTGTCCAGATCAGCAGATCTCCCTTCATCTTTATGTCCAGATTCTGCCAGCCTAGAAGAAATTACTTGTCTGAACCAGGCCTCTTACTTATTCCCTTTATGCAGTTCTGGGAGAAGCATCCCAAGTTTAAGCTACTTGATGGCATTCCAGCCTGCTCCAACTCTTACACTTGGTAGAGAGTTAGTGTCTCCAGCCAAGAGAGGACAGGCTGCTGGCTGCAGTGAGCAAGCGGATACGTGTGTTTTGGCCCACAATGGACTGCAGTGAAGATACAAAGGTGTTATGTGAGGCTGCATTATGATGATATTAGATAATGGTGTTCTGGATAGCAGCTGTCTCCCAGGCACAGGGCTATGCAGCTCAGAGCACCATATTGGCTCTGCATCACCAGAGACACTAAACAGATGAAAGGCCTTTAGTCCATATGTCTTGAAGTTGGCCACAAGTAGGAAAATATTGATTTGTGGTGACAAATGTAATTTCTAAATTAATTGAAGAACGATACCATTCTGCCTCAAGCTGTTCCATTTCAAGAAGAATGAGGAGATCACCTTAAACAAGAGCAGAAAGACCCTTAGACATAGTGAACTGTGAAAAAAACAAATTAGCTGGAGGTGAGAGAGCTGAACAGTCACTGACAGGACAAAATTAGCTAGTCTGGATCATAGCTGTTATAGAAACAACAGAGAGAAATGAAAACAGACCTTTTAAGAAAATATGGATTTTTCTCAGGAAAATACACTCATGAAGTACATCTTGCTACATTTCACTTGATTGATAAATGAACTAATAAAGCATGTAGCAGTATCTGCCACTAGCTAACTCTGTCCAGGTCTTGGTGCGGCCATAATGTACACACAGTGATCTGCAGAACACTTCGACATCATCTGGCAAAGATGTTCCCATCTCCAGTTTCTTCCACAGGTCTATTTACGTATACTGAAATGTTTATGTCCATGCAAGATGCAGGTTTGAAAGTACCATCTCTGGCATATTGCCTGCATAACTTGTTATCAGCTATAGGCATCTGATTTGGCAAATCTTACTACGGGGTGTTGTACATACACCCCTCTAGGCTATAGCTTCACTTTAGCAGTTCCAAGCTGACAGCAACAGATGTGGGTAGATGCAGTTCTGACCTACATGGAGCACAACCTGCAAACATTCCTGGGTGCACGTGCACTCCCTGCAGCCAGGCCGGAGTGGGTGAAGCTCCCCTGCCCCCTAGTAAATGCAGAACCAGCATAATTCAGGAGCAAGCTTTTCTAACAGAGTTCATATGCTGCAGCCTCCCTCAGCAACTTGCCTTGAACATGTGCTCAGCGTGGTTAGTGGATGCGCTTGTCTCATGTACGGTCTCACAGCATCTCTGTGGCAGATCTTGGAGTTGGACCCAGGTGTCTGGGAATGGACACGAATTCAGGGCTTTAGCTGGGTGACGCTTTGCTTAAGCAGACCAAAGTGACAGCTATTAGCAGAGCCCGGGAGCTGCTGCTTTCCAGCGCTGCACGCAGGTCTTACTCCAGCTTCTTTTCTCCACGCATGCACACACACACACACACACCCCCCCCGCCTCTCACTTCATGTCTAAACTCTGATAAAATTATTCCTGGCTGCCAAACAGGCAAATTTCATAGAGATTGGGATGGGGGGGGGGGAAACTCATATTTTTTCATGGCAAATGTTTGCTCAGCTCTTCTTCTGACTATGACTAAGAATATTTCATACTCAAATAATCCATCACACTTAATGCTGTTAACTTTTCTATACCAACTGTACAACCCACAGACTATACAAAAACCCCTTCTGGGATTCTTTATCATCATAGCAACAACTACAGAAGATATTTGTCCTCCTGGTGAAAGGCATTTAAACCATGTGATCATCTAAAGTCGTTCCAGCACTTTCAAGGCCATGAAAAATAAAAATGATTCACAGGTGAAACAAATTCTCATTGTTTCTCCCTTTATACAGTTCTTCTTGGGAGTTTCTTTGTAGAAATAGGATGGGTGGGGTTATTAACCACCTCAGATTAGTAGCAGGTATAAAGGGAAGCAGTAGGTGATCCTTCAGCAAATGTCCTTTTGAAACCACCTTGCTGTGGTTTTTGTTCATTGCTGTAGCCTCAGCCCCGTGCCCTGAGCTGGGGGTAACCACTGTCTCTGGAGCTTGGCACTGGAAGGCTGTTCTGGGCACTGGGCTGTGCGAACAGCTGCTGACGGCTTGGGAAGCAGCGAGGAGAGAAAGGCTGCTGCTGCTGGGCATGTGGTGGCTGGAGAAACTGCTGCTGATGGCTACCTGTTGTTCTTCCCAAATCCTCTGATCTGCTGCTGTATTTGTGTACATGCCTGCTGCCTAACCTGCTTCTGGCCTAGGGAAACAAACCTTCGGTTGCAGGAAATATTTGGCTATGCTGGTTTACTTGAGTAGAGCTGTGCTAGGGAGTGCCAATGATGCTGCTCTTCTGGCAGGTCTGGGGTGTGGTGATTTCTTGGTCTCTCTGAGCTGTACCCAGAAAAGTGTGTCCAAGTGCAGTCTTTGGTTGCCTACAGGGATGCCTGTGGCTTCACTCCACTCCTGGGCACATAGATTTGACGGGGTGAGGCTGGTACTGCTACATGTGAGTGTTCAGGCCTTGTTGTGAGTGACAAATCATGCCCATGAGAAACTATGGGAGTATGTGGGTAATTAGCAGGTGGACATGCTGTGCTCTGGCTGTACTGGTAACAAAAGCTGAGCTTACCCAGTTGAAAGATCTAAAGAGGGAAAATGCTAAGCTGAAAGGAGTTTCAGGATTTTAAGTGCAAATACTCCTGGGATATGCAGCTGGTGTATGGCTCATCTCTGCCAACTGCAGCGATTCATCCAGCAGGCCCTACATGCAGGGAATTCAGACATTTCTTGAAAGCCAAAAACATGCTGTGCCTTTACTACAAATTTGAGTGCAAATCCTGAATCCACAGTCTTACCTCAAAAAAGGGCATTTCACTAGCACACTCTCTGCCAAGTACTGACTTCTAGATTATAACAATAGATTATAACAAATATTTGGGATTAAAGCAGTCCTGGGGAAGGCTGGCTGCTTGACAGAGCAAGCAGAAGCCTAACTCTTGTCTTGCCCAAATCTGTACTGCCACGGCCCACCATTACCGCTTTCCTTCTGAATGGAGCCCAACAAGGCAGTTCTATTTCCCCCACAGCTGTGCCAGGGGCAGCAGATGAGCATGGGACCAAACCACTCAGGGAGCCAGTCCCTCATCCAGGTGCTGCCTTGCTGCTGTAAGGTCACTCTGACATCTACAGGAAGGTCTCAGCTGCCTTAAATGCTGCTCTTCTGAGCAGAGAGGATAGCAATCAGACCTGTGAGACGTGTTTGGGAAGGAGTTGCACTAAGCTGACTCTCATGTCCTTTGAGAACATTATGCTCCCTGATTTAAAATTGTCCTGGAACTCACTCATATATAAGTCTGGCTGTGATGCCCATGGGTACAATTTATCCATAGGCTCCAGTCCGATTCTTGCTGCGAGAAGCCTCTTCAGGCCTGACTTACCAGCAGTTGCTCAGCTGAAGGTGAGGTGGGTCACTCTGGCCACTGAGGCTGTGTGGGCTCCAGTCAGACCCTGAAGTGAAGGCAGTTTTGGCTAGGTCCTGGATGGCAACTCAGCGCAAAGGAGGGGATGCAGGGAGCAACACCTTTAATCATATTCTGAATCTATACGTACTCCTTTAATCTTCTGGAAGTCATGCTCGCTTGGCATAACCAAACCTGCAAGATCTTCTCCCTGAGTTGCTGAGTGCTTAGAGTTAACCTGGGCTTTCAAACTGCAGGTTGTGTGCTTACTGCAAGCAGCAGGACTCAAACAATCCAAATTGTTAAATGCAAGCGATTAGGCAAATGATATGAAGAATGCTGTGGGCCACCCAAGTGAGTATCATTTTAGGGCACTGACAGTTAAACTGTTGTGAGTTTAAAATATTCTCTCAGTCTTAGAATAAAAAGGGAGATGTACTCTGGTAGCCCTTTCTGTAGAAGGTGTGTTAAGGTCTGGCTCTTTATGTCGGTAAGGGTAAAGGCATTTTCAGGACCCTGTGGTGTCAAACATTTTTCTCATCCTGCATAAAAGATAACCCTTTTCACTCTCCTGCTTCCACAGAGCAAGTATAAAAGCTGCCAGCTCAGGTGCCTGCGGCAGGGGAGGGGGAAAGAGTCACGGAACAGGAACCAGAACAGCTGATATAAATTACCTTTCAAATTGGAGCAAATGCTCCTAGAAATGTCACCTATTAAAAGATCAACTAATAAGTTCCTGCTGCAGCCCAAATAGCTCAACAGAAAAAAAAAAATATATGCTGGTAGTCTTCAGGCCCACATTTTTTGTGAGCTTTGCAATCTGAGGTTTGTCAGTTTTGTACTTAGCACAATTGATGAGGTTCTGGGTAATATTTATTCCAAAATCCTGCTGGATCCCTTTGAAAACCTGGACCTTTAAGAGCTGAGAACAGACATGTGACTCCTTCCCCTTGCCAAATCAAAGATGAGAACCATAGCAGATAGCCAGAAACCGCTGGATGCCAGGGGTGGGGACTGATTTGCTGATTCTTCACCTGCTGATTTGGTATATGTTAATTTGAAAAATGAAGTAAGCCTCCCAATGCACTGGAGCCTGAAAGACCAGTATGATTTTGATGAGGTCATGCTTAACACTGTGTGTGTTATTCCTACAGCTTCCAAGATGAACATCTCTTGGCTGCAAAGCTCTAAAATAAATATGGTTTGACTGCATCCTAATGGGTCAATCTCATTTTCATGGAGTGACTACTGATCACTTTTCAAAGTCATGTGTTTAATCACTGTGAAACCTACAATTTTCATAATTACAAATACTGGCTATTTTAAGGTTTATGGAATCTTCCTGTCACACATTTCTTGTTTTCCCAGTTAACTCCTGATGCTACCAGCTGAATACTTGGAAGGTCCGTACCTTCCTGGCGTGACTAAGAATCTTACTGGTAAAAGGAGATTTTAGTTATGGAAAAAGTCTGTCAAAGAAGGACTAAGTGGTAAAACAAAACTCTGTAATTAGTAGGTTCTTAAAGCTAATTATAGTGAGACCAAGCCCTAAATTGGAGGCTGTAGAGTCCAAGGGCCACTTGAGACCTGCTGGTTGACAGGATTATATCTATTTATTTGTGCAACTCCTGACTGTGGCTATTGTTGAGTCTCTTAGACTTCTGGTCATCTGCTTCCTGACTCAGGACAGCTGCCGCTGTGGCTAATGCTGAATCAGATATGGCTGAATGAGGTCTATCTACAATAGCCTGGCACAAACAAATCTGCTTTTCCTGGGTAAGCCCTCAAAGAGTCCTTGTAAATTAATACACTTAGCAGCAGGGCCTACCAGTGAGATGCTAAACAAAGAGTGATGTGTTAATGCCAATCGTACCATAACAGAAAGTAGCAAGTCCAGGTAGGCATGTAATGAAATGCAACATCTCTACACAAAAGGTTTACAGTTTGGTTGGGAAGAGCACCCCAGCTGGGATATGATAGCAAGCTGTATCATTCATCTGGTAAGTGAGATAATTTTCTGTCTGCCCATATCATACTTGGCACAGATCCCAGCTGTGGTGGGCTGGTGGCCTTTGGCTGCTGATGGAGGAGGGCTTGCTGTTGGGGTTAGACCATCACCCACGTAGCCTAATTTAAAATTAGTAAGGATGTTTCTGCATGGGTGGCAGTTGCACCTGTATGTTGAAGTGCAGATGTGTCTGTAACCATGAAAGTGTTGGAGAGAGACATGTTTTTTCTCCTGTGGAGTAGGAGGGTAAGACGAATGGTTGTTTGAACACAGTTACAGCTTTCTGTGTGGGTGAATTGCTGACGGTGTTTATTGTAAGACATTCCATCTGGGGGAGGAGTAGGACAGCAGAGACTCTTCTGTCTACCTCCAAGCACCATGCAAGGGACACACTGCCAGAAGATGAATGCTTCTGTACCTCTGGCTTGCTACCCTCTCTGACACATACTCTGTATAGGAGCAGCATTGATGCAGACTCTTATAGAGCCACCCAGGAGGCCTTCTGCCACCGCACCCCATGTTCCATGTGAACTGAGACCCATATTTCAGGTGAATTGCTAACAGGGTTAATGCAAGTGTCTCTGGTCTTGTCTGACACCAGATCCACAAAGTCACCTAATTGAGATAAGACCTAAATCTACCTATGCCATGAAAAAAATTGTGTTGGTTACTCAACATTGTATGCAGAACACGTATTTTGATGCTCTGCTGCTTGTGCTTTAATAGCTGGATAAAATCAGGCTTCCCTTGCAGGTTGGTGACCATTTGCCTTACTGATGTGGTATGGACAACAGGTGGTCACTGGCACTCCATTACTCTCTAAAGCTTTTGCTCTAGCTTTTTAACAATCATCTGTTGCATGAGTACTTGGCTTTGTTGGGATGCCTCCCAGGACCATCATCAAGCTACCTCACCTGCAATGCCCAAGTTGGATTATTCTCAAGCTACCACTCAAGGAGGGCTTGGTTGCCCTGTGGCCAATCTGCCAGTCCTGCAAGGGTGCCTTTATTATCTTAGAGTGACAGGGGACATCCCATTCTGGGGATGAGAACAGGGTTTGTACTCCTGGCTAGGGAAGAGAATTTTGAGTTGTCACTGGGGAGAAGCAATTGTTTGCCACCACTTTTCCCTCCAGATCCTCTCCAGTACAGGAACAAATAATTTGTTCTCCCTCTTTGTAGTGATGCTTCTGCCAGGGGCAGCATAAAAGGGAAATAACAGGGTATATGGAGCCAAGAGGCAACACAGTGTCTGTGCTGTGCCAGATAAACCAACCCAGTGCAATATATTAGGTGATGGCTACAGCCAAGAGCTCTAATTCACGGGTGGCTGTGATACACCATGTCTCCAAAAGCTTGTACAAAGCCTCCTCTTCCTCAGATCAGCCCTCTTCTGTGAAAAAAAGCAAAACTCATAAGCCTCTCAATATCCCCTGTGCACCTTTCTTGGTAAGGATAGTTCTTGCTGTGAACATTAAGCCTCAAAGCTGGCTGAATGCAAGGTAGAGAACAAGGTCATGGCCCTTCTGCTCCCCCTCCCCTGACATTTTCGCTTGACTGAAACAGTGGAGCTAGTTGCTAATAAATCAGCAATCAGCCATGCCCTTCTGAATAATCTTCTGTTCCCCTAAATTATCTCTTCCATCTAATATTGGTGATTTCATATAATTAATACTAGAAAAGGGAAGGCTTGGGATTCATGGCCTATAGGAACGAAGGCTCTTGCTATGCAAGTTTCCCCTGCATCTGAAAGAACTCTGCCTTAAGTAATTGTTGCCCTGATTTTAGGATTACTGCTGGAATAAGTTAAAACAGACAAACCGAGTGTCCTGATGCATGGCAGAGGGGGCTGAAACCATGAGGTCTTTGCTTTCGCCTCACTGCACTGATAACATCTTACACAGGCAAACTGTGCACTTATCCCAGAGTGGCTGGAAATCTCCCTGGGAAGGAGGCTGGCTGCCACTCCTGTATAATGGAGATGGAGCATTGACACATGCAGGCTTACATAATTTTCCTGACTAAGTGACTTCCTCTTTGAGAATGTATAAGTCAGATGTACCTTAAACTGCTGTCCTGTTTTCCTGAAAGCCTGGGCAAAGCTGTGCAAGCTGGGAATAATGATCCCTTGATAAATGAGGGAACTTAACTTCCCAGGCAGGGGGGAAATGGTGCAGGCAACATTCTCGTGAAAGACACAGAGAAAGCCTTTGCAAAGGCTTAAGGGATATCCCTGATACTGGTTTTCATTACGGTGCAGTCTTCAGGTGGAGGAAGAGAATGTTTTGGAGGGGATGATTTCTGCCCCGCTGACTTAGAGGGGAGGAGAATGTGTGTCTAGGGAGCGGGAAGCAGCCATACTTGCTGAGCTATAGCATGGTGACAATCTCTCTGGCCCTTTCAGTGAATATCTGCTGTTTTCCTTCAAAATGCTCATTACTCTAAAAGGATGGATTTGAAATCTGTTGCTGTATGGGTTTAGGGAAACATTAACTGGTGTGATGAACATCTGGCCAAATGACACATTGGCAGAGATGCTACAGTTTCCTACACAATATCCGTGTAGAAGTGGTCATGGTTTATCTAAAGGGAGTTCTGTTCAAGAGCCAGTAACGAGTCCATAGATCTCCTAAGTTTCATTTGCAAAACATGTTACTAGAGGTTATAAAAAGGCTGAAAATTGAAGCCGTGCTGATGCATTTGTTGAACTTCTTTGGGAAAAGGGCAGCTGTCACCAGCTTCCTGAACTCATGTCCAGTGTGGAAACAGTGACTATTGGCAAAAGTGATGGCTTTTCTCTCTCTTCTGTCCCCTCTGTTTTGCCTCTGACTGTGGTGTTAAGTCCCGGTGAGAAAGACGAAGGGATCTTTCGACCTGGGTTTTCTCTGTCTTATTTTGGAAGGCTCATTGCATCTGTTTTGGAGCTTGCTCAGATGTAAACTGTTTGTTTATCTCTTCACAAATGTAAAACATGAGGCTTTATGGATGTAGAATCAGTTCTTTACAACTCCTTGGGTAGAAGGTTTAATCCTCTCTTAAGGGTGAGGAAAGACACACAGATAGAGTTTCAATGACTGACTGGAGGCCTAATTATGGGTAGGGAGTAAGCTTGAGATTAAAAATAAGGTTTGAATTCATCCCCTTAATGAACGCTTCTAGATCTCTCTGCCTCATTTTATGCAGATGTACAAGCAGCATATGTTTTACACAACAGACTCATCATGTTGACTCATCGGAAGGAACAGAAAAGGGAGTGTTTCTGTATTACCCACTATCTGCCTTTTGCGATGCACTTTCCCTGTCTCTGTACCTTAAACACCCTCATCACTGTGGTCTTGAAGTGTGCGTGCATTCGTGAAGCAGAGTTTTCCTTGCCAGGTGGAAGTCTATGCAATCGCACTTCAAAGGAAGGGGTAAAGGTGGAGGGGGAAGGAGGGGATTTTGGTAGGATGGAGCCAGTTGTGGAATCTGCCCCCTCACCCTAGGAATGTCACAGATGGGGAGCACCGGCTGCCAGTGGCTGCACTGCATGTTCCAGGGGGAGAAGGAAGCCTAGAAATTAGTCTCTCTTCTTTTTCTCTCTATTTTAACATTCATTTATTTGTTCTTCCCCCTCTTCTCCCTGGTCCCTCCCTCTCATCAGCTGCAAAACTAATGGCATCATGTCAAAATCTGCTGTAATGCATCTGCTGTGCAGGTTCAGGTTATCAAAAGTATTAGCTAAACCAGTCTGCAAACACCTAGGGAACATCTGTCTGCCTTCACACAAAACACTCTGTGTGCCAGGGAAAGTTAATAAATCTAATTGGTTATGAAGCAGTATTAAGCATTGAATAATACCACCTTGGAATTCTTCCAGTGTTCCCAGTGTTCCAGTGACACCTCTCTCTGTGCATGGACCATGACCATACGGAAGCCTAGGAAAGACATGCTTTGCGTTTGCCTAGTCTCAGATATTGATGTTTGATGGCATTGGTACAAAGTTCTTGCTCTGCTATTGCACCCCGTTCTCTCTAATAACTCCAGTGGTGATGGCAATGAGTGATTTTCCCCAGCCTGTTGATGTTTAGAAACTGCTGGTGGGCATGTTTTTTGTTTCTCCTAGTAAGAGTATATACTGCCTTTGAGATTTTTGCTAGCAGTGGCAGAACCTTTGCTGTTTCTCTGGGTAGAAGATTCTAACTGTGTCTCCAGTGGAAACCCTTACCTTCCTCCTCCCCTAAGAAACAAACCATAATTATCCAGGCTGAAGGTAGAAGAAGGATTCATGAGGCAGAAACTAAAGATGGAGGTGTTTTTAGCAAATAGATAGATTTCTGAAGAGTTGAGTAGCACAGTGAGAGCTGTTGAAGGACTGGCAGAGAGGATCAACAGCATGAATCCATCCAGCATGAGGCACAGCCGCTTGCATTGACTCAGCCTCCTGGCTGCTGCTAGAAAATCTGAAGACGAGTTAAAAAGCTATCCCAAAGCTGTCTCCCCTGTGGAGAGTCAGATATGGTGGCTGATAATCTGGTCTCCACTAGACTTCACTGTAGACCAACTTTTTATTGTTTTCTGACCTCAGTGAACTATGGCTGCCTCAGGGAAAAAGGGAATGTGAGCAGCATGAGGAGGAAGCACTCCCATGGAAATTGTGAAACAGTAGTCAGGAAGAAGATGACGTCCTGTGCTGCTGAACACGGGTTCCTACTGCTTTAACTTATCTGCTTCTTCTGGATCACCTGGCTGAGCTCAATTCCCCATTCTGCAGCAAGATGGAACTTTCGTCCTCCTACCTGTTCTGGGTGGTTGCATCACAGGCTGTTTCCTCTTTGTGGTCCCAAGCATCTTGTCTCAGTCTAATGATCTAGGGGGAGATGCTGAAGAATCTTTGCATTTCTCCATAGACTGGAAAGAGATAGCCCCACTTCCATCCCTGGTATTGGCTCTCCACCAAGCCTGGTAGCAGAGCAGCCGAACCCAGCAGTCTCAGTCCCATACCTGGCTGCCCTAGCAATGATGCAAAAGGAGGCAGTGCTGGCTGATGTCTGGTGTGCTATGGCCAAGTGACACCATGGGTTATTGTGCATGGATTATCGTGATGAGCTGCTTGAGGATCTAGTTGACCTCATTGGACAGTTCTAGGAAAGATGTACTTTTGTCTCTCCCTCTTGTAAGATGTGAGTGCTGCTGACAGAAGCTACCATAGGCTCTCCCATGCCTGACAGCATTTCAAAAGACAGAAATGGGGCAAATGGGAAGGTCACAGGCCTTGGACCTGAGTGGGAAGAGGTGGAAGATCCCCAGGGTACCTATCAAGACAGCTCCAGTGAGTAGGAAGCTGATCTTGGCTGGGAAGACTCCACCGAGGAGGTTCCAGCTGTGACAATCCCTGCTTTTGTGGACAGGCTAAAAACACTGCACCCAGATCTAGACTGGTCCTCAGGAGACAGCATTCATGGTCTGCTCCACAGTCAAGTCTCACTTGCTTCTACTCTTGATAGAGCTTATCGGTGCCCTGCAACTGTAACTGCCCATACCCCTTCCCCTCAGTGTTGGCTTGCATGCTGGAGACGTCTCTGTGCCAGCTGGCAGCCCCTCCTGCTGTCCCAGTGCTCCCAGTCTCTTTGTCAGGCTCGGCACGTCAGGCTCTGCTCCCACGGGTAGTTTTGTTCCTTGCCCACCTGAGTGCTGATGCTATGGTAAAAATAACTCTGCACGGAAATGAGAGCACTGATTGGGATTTAAATAAAATTTACATAAAACTCTGCCTTGAGTACTAATTAATTAGGTGTTAAAAGCCCCTGAAAATGCAGGAGGGGGGCTTGTCTGCCTTGCCAAATGTGGGACGCTATTAGGAGGGAGAGGAGCAGGATTTCAGTGCCCTAACTGAAGTACCATGCTCCATCCAGCTGGCGTGGTGGGAGACTTGCTGCTGGCAGACAGCTGAGAGGCTCCATTTTGCTGTGACAGGGCAGTGCTTCCAGCCTCACTTGGTGTTCTCTCTAGTCCTCCTTGCCTGGGTAGTGCTCAGCCCCATGCAGGAGAAGAGGGGTTTAGCTTCTGTTCTTGTCCACTACACAAGGCAGTAGAAGGCAAATGTAACATCAAGAGGGAGAGAGGCTGTGTTAGTACTTGCATGTGCTCCACGGTAGCTGCTCAAGGCAACTTTTCCCCATCTATTACAAACATTACAAGGGACAGCTCTGCAGCTTGTGGTGACTTACTGGTTAATTAAGCAATGAGATGTACCAATCTGGGTGACACCACCAATTAACTTGTTCCTCATACTGTCTCTCATTTAATCTGTCTAGGATTTTAAAGAGTGCTCATGGCCACAGGGAGGCTGAGGGTAGGGAAGCCTTTAAATTTTACGGCGGTTTATGTAGTGCTGTCTGAATCCCATGGCTACCATTAGAAAATGGGTCAAGTAAATGGACAAGCAGGGATGTTCAGTTGCTTGAGCCATTTCAGATGGATTTGAAGCAGCTTTCTGTGTCAGAGAGAACATTTGGCTCTCCCTGGAGATGGACTGGATTCCTCACACCCTAGCAGATCCTTAGTGGATTTCAATGTGCTGAGTTATGAGACTTCTTCAACCTGTAGCTCCTTGCTGCACACTGCAAGAAGTCCTGCTGCCTGCTTAGAGATAGGATTTGGCAGGATATTGATAACTGTTGGTGAGAGCCTCCCATTTGGGGATAGCTGATAGAATTCAAACAGACTGGCTTTTCTGCTTTCAGGATCTTCCAGTTCAGAGGATCACAGTGCGGTTTTAATCTCGATGGGCATCCTGATGGAGGCTGCCTGCCAGGTCAGGCTCGCAGTGTGTCTGGTTCCTGGTCACTCTAGGAAATGTCCCCATCTCCTCCTCTGCCCACCTGAGCAGCAAATCACCTTTCACTTGTGCAGAAACAAGCTTCCTTGGTCTATTGGCAGCCCACCAGCTGGCCTGCCCAAAGCTAGGAAGACGTGTCCTCCTGTGAAAACTGAGGGTTTGTTTCAAACTGGGACACATGCACCCCCCAACGTAGTTATAAATATCGAAATCCCCTCCAGAATGGAGTTTCCTCTCCTTGCCCAGCTGTACTCCTCAAGAGTGCAACAGGTTACTGTGCAAATCTGAAGGTGATACTTCATGTGAGTCAAAATCTGTCCCTGTTCAGCTTTGATGTCCCATCCCTTTTGGCCTTTTTTTTTAATTTTTGTTTTTCAGAGATGTCTGGAGCTCATAAAATCCACAGGCAGCGAAGAATCTCCTTGTTGTGCCATTAAATTTTCTCCATAGCTGATCATAAAGTACATGGGAGCTGCAATAAGCCACTATCTATCCCAGCCTTGGCAGCCACTACACTTACCTTGAGATGACAACAAATCCCCAAATGGGAGTACTATCTCATCTTTCCCACTTGACCCCCCAAACCCAACCATTTAGACTCTGCAAATACTTTGCTCAAATTCTTTTTCTCAGCATATCTCCTTGTACACATCTGTGCCCCCAAATATTTTGAAACTTCCAGTGTCCCTGGCACTGAGCTGTACCTTCGTGACTTGTTTTTCTGTATGTAACTGAGACATATCTGCCCTGATCAATGCATGGATGTGGAGCTTTCAAGGAAAATAAGGTGGGTAGCCACCCTAAAGTGGGTATGTAATGGATCACCTGCCCTTAGGCCACTGAAGTTCTGTAAAAAATGTGAACAGAGACCCCCGTGCTTTCTCCAGCACTACAGAGGTTAATTTTAGGTTCTCCACCAAATTCCAGGTGAGGTTGTTACATGATGCTTATCTAATCTTTTCTTTGCAATAGCTCTTGGCTATTGCTATGTTGTTTGAGATTTTTACCAGAACGGTAATGGTCAAAGGCCTGGGGAGCAAAGTCTAACGATCCAGATTAGAGTCCTGCAGTGCTGGGTGCTGTCCAAAGATGGGAGAAACCAGATGGTGGTTCTCTTCCCCTGCCCCAATTCTTACCCCGTTTCGACACCCGTATTTAACATATTTAAATTGCAACTTCAGGCTGAGTGAGAGCACAGTTAGCATAGCAGGCTACATATACGTTTGAAAAATACCATTCTTGGAATCTTAGGTGCGCTTGGCTTTCATTTTCAGGTTACATATCATAACCTCCAAGTGAAATGTAAAAGTGGAGCTGCTCTGTTCCGTATGGATATTGAGGAGCCCACAGTGTCTGTTGTTGCAGAAAGAGTTTGTTCCCTTTCCAGTGTCCAAGATCCCTTTATCCTACAATGTACAGCACCCTCCCAGCCTGCGTAGTGCTGTTGCCATCCTATCGGACACCGCCGCAGGGCTGGAGTGACAATATGCTTTTGGGATGAATTTCTGTGAACTCCAGAGCTGTGGGTGCCACAAAAGTAACATCTCTCTGCAACTGGATGACTTGTGTTCTGTGACCAAGGTGGGGATAACCGAAAGCAGCTGCATCTGCATGCAATATGCTGATTTTAAAGTGTTGAAAACACGTCTAGCTCTCTGGGTCTTTGGCGAAGTATCTAGATTAGCTTCAGCACTCAATTTATCTCTGATTTCTAACACTGCCGTCACCACAGAAGTGTTTGAACCCTACTCAGCAGTACATTTTGTTAGAAGCTTGATAAGCTAATATGTAACTAAATAGGTGGATTTCTGAGGAGCAGAAATAACTTTGAAATATGAGTACTTAACTATCCATTGCATTGGCTCATCAAATGGATTCGGAAGGAAACTCAATCTTTGTTTGTTTCCATGATGTTTATCTTGTGTCAGGCTTATAATTCAATGTTTCTACAGTTATCAGGACTTAGAAAAGCTTTGCTCCCTCCTGTCTTCCAAATTTCGCTTCTTTTCCACCTTTCTTTACATCACTGAAGAAAGTCATGGCTCAGGAGAGCATGCATATGTCAGGCTGGTGGTAGAACTTCAGATACCTTTGACGTGTCCTGCTCACATGTTTAGGACATTTGCTGAGCCTATTAATTTTCCTGCTAGATATCTGAACCCCTTTTAGCCCTTCTCTGAGGGAGCGGGGTTGCTGCTTCCTAGGATCATCTGGGAATTTTATTTGACATTTTCTCTCTTAATTCAGAGATCTACAACAATGACAGCACTTGTGCTCTGTCTAACCTCTTCCAACGCCACATTACAGTGGTGGCACGCTATGGGTCTTAAATTTGTAACAGTTTGTTGGAAGCATCCTGTAGCCCCTAAACTGAGCATGTCTTGTGTGGCTGCCTGTGATGACCAGGCAGCAATCTCAAAGATGTGACTGGTCTGATTTATTCCTCTATGAAGCAGGACACCTGCCCAGAACTCCTCATACACTGACAGAGGTTAGGAAGATCAGAATAAGAATAGTTCTGCATTGCCATGCTTCCCAGGAGATCTTAGCCTTAAATGTAATTAGCTCAGCCTTTTCATGCATATTCTCTGTTTGCTAATGTTACACCTCCTCCTTCGCTGGAGAAAATCCAGAGATTTTCTCTCAGTGATGATGCACGGAGAGAGTGGCTGGTGGAGTGGTGAAGGCTCACTGCCTCCAAAATAGCTGCATTTTATCCGAGCCATTCCAGCCACCTCCTGTTATTCTAGTGATCACAAGGGAGCTAACTCACTCTTAGCTCTCTTAAAATCTTCAAAATCATTTTCTGTTACTGGGTGCTGCTGGTTTAATTTATTTTTCCTTGTAAATCCAAGCTCTTTTATTCATATGTGTTCCACTATGTCTCTTCCAGGTTAATAGGTATTTTAAGTAAGACCTTTTAAAGGTTTCTTGGGGAATACTACAGCAAAGAAAGAAAGAAATCGCTTTCCCATACATGTGATGAATTCAGAGCCCAGTATTCAGAGCCCGGTGCTTCCAGAACTGAAAATGATCACTGTATTTTGGGGGAAAAACCATACATTCATGTTGGAAGGAACTCAGGAGGTCATTTAGATCTTGCTCAAAGCAGGGTAAGTGATCTGACTTACCCCACCTCGCTGTAACCTTAACTTTGATGGTAGCTGTCAAGCACTGAAGGAAAAAAAACCACCACAAACCTCACAACATTATACGTAATTTTGAAGCACAGCCACAAACACTGACTTTTTTCTTTCCTACAATATAAACAATCTCTTCTGCTAACAGTGAATCACAACATCCTCATCTGACAGCACAATTGCTTAGAAATCTGTTGCACACAACTGCCACTGGTTTCACTCCAAACCTGCTTCTGTATTGTGAGTTGTTAGGAAGTGCTGGGTACTGCCCGCAGTAAGCTCTGTGTTCGAGCACAGGGGCTGCGTGCAGCACACAGCAGCTCTTGGAGAGGTGGTGCAGACATAGACATGAGACTGTGCTTAAGGCTTTAGGACCCAAATCCAATAGAAGTAAATTTGGCCAAGATGTCCTGATATTTTAGGCACCTACCCTAAGGGGTGGACGAATAAACCCATCTTTCCTGAAGTGAATGTTCTCACTTCTGTGCTGCTGTGGCTGTGCCAAGGGAGACCCCAGAGGGCAGCTTCAACTATTGGATGGGGTCTAGGGCTAGAAAGCAGCTGTGGTGATCTCAGTCCAGCTCTCAGCTTCTTGTGTGTACAGGGTAAGTCCTGCAGTCCTTGGGAGAAGACTTACAATAGCACGTAGGTGCCTGACAGGGGTCATACTGGGATCTTCAGAAACTCCTAGGAACCAAAGTACATCAGTAAATCTGCACCTCATTCAGTCTCTGATGACAGGATCCTGAATTTATCTGTAGGGAGGTAATCTATGAGTAGTAGAAGCTGCTGGACATCCAGTGGGCCATCACTCTGGGGAACGGTGCTCTGCATGAGCCAAGGGGAGCTGAATGGCAGATGGCAGAAATGATGCAGCGCTGGGCAACCGAACTCACCAGAAACCTTTCTCAGCCTCACTAAGCAAGCTGTATCCCTCTGCCAGGGCTCAGCCCAGCTTTCTGCCCAGGTAACCATCTTCAAACGGACATAGTTAGAAAAAAATCAACATGTCAGATTTTTTTTACTTGCCCAAATGTGTATTTCCCCCACCCCACACTTCCTAATTACCCTGGTCTCTAGTCCAGATTTCACAGTGGTCAGCCAAGGGACAGAATTTCTACACACCCACATATCTCTTGGTGACTGAAGTCCTGTTGACGAACTCTCTGTACCAGGTTACTGTGGAGTCAGAACATGCTTCTTACAGATGCAGGAATCACCAGTGAGTGAAATAGTTTTTCTTCAGCTAAATATGCCATGCATTTAAATTGTCTGTCCTGTATGATAGGATCTTCCAGGCGTAGTGATGGAAGGTGTATGGGCTGGGACTATGCCTTAGCCATAGTTATCCAACAGACACATTGACAGTGGAATGGATGCACATGAATGGCACCAGAGGACATGGCAGAAGGACAGGAATGACAGCTGTTTATGACACCTAAGCTAGAAGATTATCAAGATCACAGCACATCTTGCAGCTTCTCAAAACACCCAGTTCGGGAATAAAGCAGACGACAAACTGAAGTCATTAAGAGGTGAGAGGAAGGACAAGCCTGGAGCCATTAAAGACATCCAGGTAAGCAGACTGAAAAGAATGAGTAAATCAGCAATGTTTCCTAATACTTCTGAGAGGTGGAATAGGGCAGGGAGACAAAAGATCACAGCCACTGTGAACCCTTAAAGTGAGCAAAAGGCAGATCCAAAACCAGCCCATTGTTGCCTGCCTGAGAGGAACTCTAGAGATGTGAAGACTCATAGCTCGTGTCCCTTGTCCTCCCATCTTTACAAGGAGTCCTAGCTGGAGCACATAAGCATGCACCTGTTGGTACCTGAGAACATGTGTGAATAAAATCAGTGGTTTAGAATAAAATCATCTCCCCCAGTAAGTTCTCTCATTGAAGTCTAATGCATTAATTGAGATTTGTGCAACAGCAGAGCACTCCGGTTCCTAGCAAAGGAGTCAAAGTGTGATAAACCCTAAAAGATTATGCTCTACATGAGGAATGTGGAATATTCACACGCAGCCCTGTGAAGGTAGGTGTGTGCTCCAAAGCCTGTGGTTAAATTAATTCTTAAAGCTCCTCAATTTGACATTGCTTTTGTCTCCATACAGAATGTAACTGAAGCAGGGATGATTTTCTCTCCTCCTCTGCTTCTTTCTTTCTCTACCACCTGTTCACACATATGATGTCTTCTGTACAAAGACTGTACATATTACGTTGAATGAACAAGCCCTGATGCATGGCTGTGGTCCTGAGGCAAAGGTGTGTTGGGAATATTAAAAAGGTAGTCTGTGAATGAGTGGAGAGAAACTCTACAGATTGCATATATTCTTCCTCATATTCATTTCTCTGTAAACTCTGGCTCTAACTCATGTGTGAGCTGCAAGACAGCTGTCAGACTGAGCAATGCTTATTAAATACATATAGTGAGGAAATGAGGATAGGGCTAGTCCAACAAGGAGAAGAAAAACCTTCATCCCTGTTGGCAGAGAGCTCCTGGCTGGACCAAATGCTCATCTTCCCAGGGAGACTGGAAGTGACTGCAATTTTATCCCCATCTCTGTCTCCAAGTGCCTCAAGATGCTTGGATAACATGAGTGTCTGAAGTCCCTATGCAGTTTTTCCCCACTGCATTTTGTCTCAGAGAGTGGGGGCACATGCTCGCTGCCTGAATGCAAAATGGCTTCTTTATTCCTTTTGCTCAGCCATAGCCCTGCTGAATTCAAGCACAAGTCCTGCCGTGCGAGGCTACAACTGTACATAACACTGGGGCAATTTGTGGCTGCATAACGGAGTCAGTGCTTAGAGGGTGCCTGGATCCTGCTGGTCCCGCTGCCTGCCCACTGTGGACACTGACATACGGCTGAGTTGGAAGCTGGGGGTGGTTGGTGCTTGCTGGGACTGGATGGCCACAGGTTTTCATTTGTGTGATATGTCTCTGTACAGGCTGGGCTTGTGTGAAAACACACCTGCTGTGCATGATACAGGGGTGACATAAAAAGTAATGACACACCAAGTCAGAGCAATGGTCACCACAGCCCAGCTCTTGTCCTGTGGTGCCAGTAGGAGACAGTATTTTGGAAAAGCATGGGAGCCTGGCTGCTTTCAGCAGTGCCTTGCCTGTGTACCCGACCAGCACCATGGCATTTGGTGAGCAGCAATTCTGCTTTCACCTTATCCACTGCCTTGGTGAGTCTGTAAATCTTCCTAACATCCTCCTCTCCAAAGCAAAGACTCCAGCCATTTCAGTCTTTCCTCATGAGGTGGCTGCTCCATCCCTCTAGCCATTTTAGTTGCTCATCTCCATGCCTTCTCTGACTCCACTCTGCCCTGCTGGAGAGCAGGGATGAGAACTGCCCACCATTTCCCAGAACTGAGTGCACCTGGGTTTTATATGGTGGCAAATGATACAAAGGAAGCGGACTGTACAGTGGTATCCTGTTCTACTCAGGAATCATCAGCTCCGTCCAGCACTACCTTCGACTCCTGCCCATCTATTCCTAGTATTGGACAAAACTATTTTCATCAATCATTTTAGCTGTGACATTTCCCCAAATTTTTTTCTGTCCTTGTAAACACAACACTAAACAGAGATGCTTTTACAGGGTGTGTGCAAGAGAGAGATCCTTACTTCCTGTTCTGCAAATGTGGAGACAGCTCAGCTCACAGCTCAGGTTGCCTTTCAAGAAATGCAGTGAAGGAAGCCCCAGTAGATGCATCCTCAAGAAAAATGCAGCCACCTCTGGGAAGGAAGCTACCTCAGCAGAGTGGGCAGGAGAGTGTGATGACCCAGAGAGTAGTGAAGGTGAGGGCTACTGCTGATAGAAGCAGCTTGAGGGAATTTTGAGGCAGACTAACTGCCTGAGTTAGCAGTTGTCTCATTGAGAACTTCTCCTAAACCGATCTTGCAGTGCCCATCAGCCAGTATTTCTGATGACTTTGCTGAAAGGTCTGCTATGAGGCAGAGAAGCAAGAATGAAGGAAGAAGGAAGGACTTCCCTGGCTCTTTTCCTGAGAGTGAAACGCTGAAGTTCTAGATATCTTTGGATTTTGGTGGAGAAGAACAACCAAGAGAGAAAGCAAAGAAACCACAGACAGTGTCTGGGGACAGAATAACATAGCAGTGACTTACAATATCTAAAACTGAAATATCTCTGCACAAGGGCCATGCTCTATTTAAAGAAAGAATGGCACCATTTAGAAACTGCATATATTCTCCAGCAATTGCTAACTGGACCATGGCAAAACTTCACATCATCACTTTCCACTCATAGTATGGCTTCTAGCACAGTCAGTGCAGACTTCTGTCATTTCATTCAACATCTTTCGGGTGGGAAATGGGAGAAAGAGGGCAGCCTGTGACCTACTATTGCATGACTTTGGCTTTGGGATACCTCCTTGGATCCTGGTGGAATTATGTGTGCCAGCTGGATGTTCTGGGGGAGATGGCAGTGGGTGAGAGCACCACTAGCCAGGGGAGGGTTTCTCAGCTGGTTGAGTGTAGCACAGGTGCTTCTGGGGGGGCTGAGGCATGGCAGGGCTGAGACATCCTGTTCTCACCTCCTGAGGTATGGCTGGGGCAAATGCATGTTGTGTGGGAGGCCAGAATATCCCTCAAGATGGGGAAACAGCCTAGCAAACATATCTGCCCATTTTCATCCTGGTCCTTTTGCTGAACTCAGCTCCACAGTAGAGACGAATAACTTGGGCCTTCTGAGTCTTAGTGTCATCAGTTAAAAAATGGGGCTAATATCAAGCTTACCTACTTTCCAGTGAGTTGCAGCTAATTAGAGTTAGCATTAGTTAATGTTTGCACAGCTCTGGGATGTGAAAATGGCAATATCATGCTAAGTATTATTCCTGGTGCCTAGACACCATGATTCTTCATAACCAGAGCAGTCAATTAAATTAGCTGTAAGTGGAGAGACGCAGCAATAAGGAAGGCAGAGGAGATATACAAACATAATAATGTATGCATGATGGCCTGCACCTGCAGAGGGCAAGGAAAGCTCTGCTCATGCTACGTAGGGAGCCAGAGAGAGAGGTCTCTGTTTGTGTAGGAGGGCAGATGTTCCTCAGCAGCTTTGGGTTGCTGCTGCAGCAGTTCACTGGCTGAGGAAGAGAAGGGTCGGTGTATGGGACAGAGGGCTCTGCTCAAGTCTCACACGGCCCTCGCTTGTATTCTGTCAAGAATGCTGATTCTCTATGAGGTCTACAGGACAAAGCTGAGCAGCACTTCGCAGAGAGTGAAGGCCAAACCTAGCTGATGTCTGTCAGCCAGCACCACCCTCAGTGGGGAGCAAGGAAAACTCTTCACCAGAGGTAACATTTCCCTGGCCACGGTGCAGGACAGATCTGGGCATGATGCAGCCTGATAGGTATGCTGTCTCCAGCAGGAGATCCATTTCACCCAGGGTCTTCATGCAAGGAGCAGACACCCAAGGAAAGCATGTGAGAAGCAAGGTGGCAACAGAGTCATCTCTGTTCCCAGCAAGGCACTGTTCCGAAGGAGAAAGGAAAGTAGTGGGACTTGGATGAAACCCAAGAGGGGGATTTAGAAGTGTGTGATGCCATTTCCCAAACCTGGATTTTGTCCAAGACACTTGGATCAATACCCTGTTGGGCGATTGATCTGGAATGACTACCCATGTCAGAACCTTGGCTTGCAGCCTCTTTCAAGAGCCATCCCCAGCCACACAGAGTTCTGACCCCTTCTAGGGGTGGGATCCACAGGGGAGGCAGAGGGAGGATTGCCACACTCTGAATCACCAGGGCTGTTTCTTACAGCTCCCCAGTGCTAACCTACATATTAGCCGAGGACTTGGCTACAGCTCCTGGCCAGCTTCCATCCTCTGCTATTGCATTCTGCTGCCTTGAAATCCCCTTCCTCACACATACGTACACGCGTACACTGTGGTTTCAGAGGCATACAGAAGCTGTCACTGCTTTCTGTCAAAAACTCCTGCGCAGTGGTGGAGCTGGCTTATCCTTCTCAGGAACAGGCTCCATTTCAGTGCCATGAGGCATGAATTACGTGTCTGGAAAGGTTATAAAAACTCCTTGGGACCCTTTGGAAGGAAGATGCAATCTTGAGATGAAAAGTGCTATTAAAATGTCACCCCATTTGACTGCTGGCATGATCAGGGCCTGTGGCTTTGACTAGGGAGAGGTATCCTCATGATGCTGTAAGGCAAAGATTGCTGACACTAAGCATATTCCATTTATGAAATAATAAAGGTGTCTGTACTGATTAAAACAGTTACTGATGGTAACTGATTAAAGATTTTGTTCCTCCTTCCTCCTCCTCTCCTTGTCCTGTGGTTTTTCTTCAGCCTCCTCCTCCTCCCCACACTATCTCTTCTCCTCCCAGAGAAGCCAAGTATCTCCTGCCATCACAATGATTATTCTCCCCTTTATTAGAATGAATGATTAGCCTTTGCCTAGTTCTTTCCATAATTAAGTGCCGCATAAAAGAATATTCTTGTAAGTAACCAAGGCTGTCGCTCTCTGTGGGGCTGTTGGGAGTGTGGTACAGCTCTGCATCTGCTTACACACAGGGAGGTGGGTGTCCTGCATGGAGATGCATTCACACCCAGCCCTTGACACAGGTAGCACATGTGCAAGCTGCCATGCTTGTAGCTGGGGCACGTACCTCCCCAAGATGGATGCGTGCACATGATGATCTCTTTGCATTTGTTTGTGGGCTGCTACAGATATCCCAGCTGATGTGGGTATGCACGGGGGCACACACTCATGCCCCCACCCCACAGATACCAAGCCCTGCAGGCCTGGACACTCCTGACTAAGGATTGAGCCTCTGCATACCTCCAGCTTGCCTTTCTCATTTCCATGACTCAAAACCATCAATTTAGTCCTTTCCTGTCTCGGTATACCCCTGGATAACCCCCGTATTAAAAGGAGGCTTTCTGGGGAGGGCTGGGGTGAAGGAAGAGGTGGTGAGTGGAGAAGGGATATTAGACAGCAATAAAGTGTAAAGAACACCCCACCCTTCCTATAAATATCCCAACAGCTATCCTGCCTCCTAGCAGCACTAATGAGGCTCAACAGGAGTGATGGAGGGCAACAAAGGAATCACTGATGAACAATCAGAGATGGTGCTTGGCTGCTAATGGGACTAATGTGTTGCTTTGCATAAGATGAGAGGGAGGAAAAGGAGCAGATGGGAGAAGGTCAGTAGCAGTAAGAGCACCTTGAGGAGTGCCCTGCAGCACGGCAACACTTGCTGCTGTCTCTCTACTCCTTTCCTGGCAGGAGGCACTGACCACATCGCAGTCAGCACTGGGCAGCTCTGCGCAAGTGGCTCAGGCACAGCCTGCATCTTGGGGAGAACTTATCACAACATGCCTCAGCCTGCATAGCAAGTCTTGTAATGTCCTTGTACATCAGAGAGGTTAATCCAGTCATTTACTGAGGACAGCAGGACACAACTTCTGCAATTCCAGTGGGCAAGATGTGCTATTGATGTGCGGAAGCAAACTCCACAACTTACGGAGAGTTATAAAGCAGGTATGTTTATTGCGGTGCCAGGTGCAAGGGGGATCGCTCCCCCTAACTTGCACACCGAGTCACAAAGCGTGCACCTATTTATTACAAAGTTTATCTAAGTGGGCTGGATTATTGCAATTAGTTCTGGGAGTAGGTGGGATTATTATAATTATTTCCAGGAATTCATTATCATACTCTGCCCCTCTTTAGTGCTTGCGCAATGTCATCTGGTGGTCGTCTGTGGGGGTCTTCTGGATGAAGGCTCGTAGTCTTCATCGCTGTGTACTTTTCACCTTTGGCCCAAAACTGCTGAGTTCCAAGCTGCCAAACCGGTGCCAGCTAGAGGGGGGCTTCTTACAGACTATAGGGTTCTGGTTATCAGTCCTTATCAGTCCCTGTCTCTTTTACCTGTCTTGCACCAGTCCTTGTTATCGACATTTGAGCTCACAGCAGTCCTTGTTAGTAAGGTTACAAAGAATAGGACCAAACCAAAGGTCAGAGGTTTAATCCTTGCCTTGACATGGCTGCAAAGCTATATAACAAAATCAAACTAAAGTTATAGCAAAATCAAACTAAATGACAATTTCCCATATCACCATGTGGACTTCCAAAGGACAATGCACCCTACTGCTAGAGATACCCAAGTTAGAACAGAGGCGTCAGACTCTGAAAGTGTGTTCACCATGGCAGGCTAGATTGATGCTCCAATTATCTGTCTTTTGAGCGAGCACCGGGTATGAGCAGGCAGATATCCTGGGTGTTATTATCCTGCTTTGAAGGGGATTAGCATTTTGTTCCCTACCTTTTGCCAGTAGGAAATGGAGTCCAGCTACAAGTGAGAAACTCAGGTTTCGCAGGGAGCTGGCATTTGTGATACAGTTGAAGAAGGAGCATACAGGAGAAAGACCAAGAGACAGACACGTATGCTGCAAAGTAGGGATGCTAGAGTGTGCCTCAGTCAGCCATATATAGGCAAGGGGAGAGTCTAACCCCAACCCACACAACTAAGGTTTGACAAAAACTTTGTGACAAAAAACAGGGTGGCCTGGGGCAATCTGGCAATGCATGGCAGCTACACAAAGATGATTTCCCAGCTTGAGAATATGACACAGGCAAAACACGTTTGGGTCACTTTTCATTGGCACTTTAGTACCACTTCTACTGTGATTGCTAATGTGAGACTGGAGAGATTATGGTCACCTGTTTTGCCTCTTACACCTGACTGCTGATTCCACCAGCACTGCTGGGTGAGAGCAAGAATACCATCTCTGTCACCCTGTCTGAGCTCTTGACCCCTCTTCTGAGGCTGCAGGCAACCAGACAAGCTATCATCTCTATTGCAATCCAGACAAGAGTCTGCTAATAGCCAGCCTGAGGTCCATTAGTGCATTTCCATTTCACAGAAGCTCCCCAAACAGCCAGAAGATGGTGATGACCGTGCAGCAAGAGCAGCAGGTTAGAAAGGCTGCAGCATTGCTGTTGTTTGAATTCAGAAACAGATGCTATAAATTATCTTGCAAATGGAGCTGTAGGAATGATTTTCTCCCTCGCCTCCATTTGTTGGCACTTTATCTAGGTGCACAGCTGCAGGTGGGGTGTCCTCGCAGGAGGGAGAAGGCACTAAGCTCACTGCCCACTTATTAGCTTGTACTGGAAGAGATGATTATAGGCTGGGTACAGCTCCTCTCTGCTAGAGAGAGATGAAAACCTTTTTTCCCCTAGGGCAGGCTGTGTGCAAGGCTGTACACTGACTACCACTCCTGATACAGTCTCCAGTGTAGGGGGTATCTTTAGCATGAGACGAACCTAAAGAACCAATTCCGTATTTGGAGCAGCCTGTGGCCTATGTAAAGCCACCAGATATTCAGGTGGCATCTATGCTTCTCTAACTTTTGCAGGAAAAGAGGGTAATGGAAGAGGATAATTTGGTACTAGGCATATGAGAATTACAGTGCTATGTCGACTTGAAGCCAGCTGTTTGGTATGCCCTTGGTGTTGGGCCAGGAGAGTCTACATGCCCTGGGGGTGTTCGCAGGGAAGCCATGCTCCCATTCTCCTCAGACCTTTTCCAGCTCTGCTTCTTCCCCTCCAGAGTCCTGCATGTTGAACTCTAAAATGTGAACTCCCTGATTTGGGCCCTGGAGGATGTGATACCTAAACACGGAGGTCTGAGATGAGCTGTGAGGCATTTACAGGATCCTTGTGTTTCTTGTGGGATATTCAGTCCTGTCACATCTGCGAAGTCTGCGTGTCTGGAGTCCAGCACTCTGTATCTTGCTATGAGTGTCCCTGTGTCACTGCCATGCCTCCAAGGGCTACTGAAAATGCTCCTCCAGGATTATCTTCTGGCAGCTTTGCATAGTTGCAGAGGAGCCCTGCAGATTTTCTCTGACTCTGCATGGAGAATATCGCAAGGAAAAGAAATAAAAAAGACATGGTTGGCTCAAACTCCGCAACTCATCTCTTAAATAGCCACTACGCTGTTCCGATGCCTGATCAGAGAAGGAAATCTACCTGTTTGGTAATGTGATGGGTGATGTGATGTTCTCCTTAATGGCTGCAGTGGTATGAGGCTAATGGAGGCCAGAGCTTTGTATACACAGAGATGTAGGTGTGTAGATTTTGTGTGTCCTGTGAGTTTACAGAAGAAATCCATGAGAGGTGACTGGGGCAGAACATGCAAACAGGATGGACAATATGCCACGTGAGTTTTGCTGTTATGGTTTGTCACTGCCGTGCTGGTGGCAGGAACGAGTGAGTGGCACTTGACTAGGCGGGACAAAAGGGGCTGTAGGCCAGCCAGGAGCACTAGGAGGGGAAAGCCTTGCAATGCAAAACTATAGAGAGCAATGGGAGGAGGAGGTTGTCTACGGCCATCAGTTTCTGCCCGGTCTGCTTTCTGTAGCTGCTTTGCCAGCTTCAGGCTGTGATTGGCATGTGCTGCCAGCTGCTTTCCCAGAGAAAGGAAAGGACACTGCTGTGTGGGCCTTAACACCTATGCACAGTTTTTCCCCTCAGGATCCAGAGGTGCTAAGGTTGCTCATTTGGAGCACAGTTTTGTAACCTGTTTGCCTGCTGCTGATCCTGGCACTGGTACCTGAGAGCATGTGTACTTGTTTTCTCTAGCTGCTGGCACACTTCAGTCTCCACTTGCCTTTTCCCCATGGTTCCTTTTCCAAAAGTCAGGCAGAGGCAAAAAGAGGAGGAAGGACACCAGACAGACCTGCCCAACAGAAATTTTTCCCAGTAAGTCCTTTCAGGGTCTGGCCTTAAAATACAGGAGAGGGTAGTTGTTGCTGCCATAAGTGACTATACTGCAGCTGATCACTGTAGAGGTATGTTCCTTCCAGCTGGTAAATGCTCTCCTGCTTCTTTTATGTAATATGCTATTACAGCTGAAGAATGCTGAGGTTTTTTTTGTTTGTTTAGTTGGTATTGTTTCTAGTTTGGGAAGAAAATGTCTTTGCTGAAACCATGGTGGCTATGGAGCTCTTGTGCTGCCTATATTTATTCCATCTGTATGATTGTGTTGGGTCTCAGCAGCTGAGCTGCATCTGCTGAATTCTCCAGCTGAACACCTGGAGATACGATTCTGGAGATACTCATATTGTTAGACATTTGGATGGAGGTCAGGAGCTGTAGGTTCAACTACTTTTATCACAAACTTCCAGTGCAACTCCAGACAAGGTGTTTTAACCTCTTACACCTCATCCCTGCCTCTCATCTGCAGAATACAAATATCTAAATTTTTCTGTTACCCACTTGGATTTTAAGTTCCTTGGAGCAAAGGGGTTATTTTTACAACATACACAAGTCTCTCTTTGGGCTTCTGAGCATCAGCATGCCATAAACAGATAGTTTCAGTTAGTATGAAAGCAGATCATTTTTAGTAAGTGATGATCTAACAATGCTGTCTGCAAGAGGATGAAAGCTATGCTTGGAGTCCTGTCCCAGTTTTTTTTATGTCAGTATCTTTATGTCAGTATCTTCTGTATCTCCTCAGTTCCTTCTCCTGTTTCATATTCCCTTTTTCTCTTGACTGCTTTTATGGTGTGCTGTTGGGGCAAAATAGCTGTCACGGACCACCTCAGACTTGACATATGTATGTGGGCAATGGGAAGTGACAGATGGGAACAAAGTCCTCTTGTCTTGGAAGAGAACTGCAACTTTTGTAATCCAAAATCTGCAGTCCAGAAGGGTTTTAACTCTTAAGTTTCTGTAGATGCCTCGGGCTGTATTAATATACCAGAGAAGCATGGTGGAAAAGCAAAAAAACCACAACCCACCCAAACCTTCGCAGACATTTGGTCTGCTGCAGTCACCTACACGTGCCCAGGAGCTCACTCTGTCATCTGTGGAGACACCCATTTCTGGGGGCGATGTAACATCTGGGCACTTACACACATCAAGTACAATATCTACAAATGCACCCAGCTGAGGGAAAGGGTCTCTGTAATTACCTTCACTTCACTGGTATCCCTAACAGGAAAAGTCCGCTTTCTCTGGTAGATTGCTCCAGCAGAAGCGTCACAGGCCTCGTTGCCATGGAAACAAAACCTTTTCCTTCTCATATTTCAATAATGTATTGAAGATTTTCAGGGCCTTTCCCCCTTTTGCGTTTGCTTGGCCTTTAAGCATTTACTGTGCATCATAAGCTGCAAGTGCAACACTTATTCTTCAAAACCCAAATAAAAAACAATCCATAAAATTGTTCTTCCATCTCAACTGACTTTCTCTCTGCCATCCTTTCCTCTTATTCCTTGTCTCTGTCATTTGATGGCTTAGGCTTTCTGTGGCAATCTAACTCGGAAACAGCAATTTGCTTTGTGTGATATGAAGTTCCTTTGCTTATGCCCAAAAGCTCTCCCTGAGGGTGAGGGAGAAGTGCTGTTGCAGTGGACCTGTCTTGCAGATGACGTTTTTCCCTGTTACGCAATGCAGTTGAATGTCTTTTGGGGTATTGGGGTTGAGGAGGCAGGAGGTGTAAGGATTTCCACTCATGGGAAGCAAGTGATAAAATGTGCTTTCACAGCAATGATTTCTATCTCTGCAGTTTGAATGCCTTACAGCGTCTACTGTGAAACCTACAACCCCAGCCTGTTGGCTTCATTGCATAGAGCTGGGTGCACCTGCTTGTTAGAGCATCGGTGGTTGAATAGCACAAGAGATGAAATTAAGAAAAGATCTAGGAGCACTGAAGTCCTGAGCTGTAGAGATGGTCCTTACTATGCTGTGCAGCTGCCTCTTTCATTGCACAGAGCATTCCTCTAACAAGCCCTGCAGCTCCCTCTAAACAATGCATGTCCTACTGCAGCAGGAGCTTCACCCTTACAGTCCACATGTGACTCCTGGCTTGTGAAAACCTTTGTGAAAAGCCTAGAGAGGATCTTATGTTAGTGGTCATCATGGTACGTCCCCTGATCACTCATGGGCTGCACTTCAGATGAACATTATTATTATGAGGACATGTCCTCATCACTGTTTCCCTCCACTCTTTATGTGTCCCTCCACAAGTGCAGCTTTAGGTACCTTTGCTCTTACCTGCTAAGCTGACTACAAAGGATGTAGTGTGTTTGGGGTTTGTTGCTTCTGAGTCTGTGGGAATAGCTGTCAGCCCTAGAGGACAAACAGTGTTTTCTAGAAGATCAAAAAAAAGAAAAGCCAATTTATTTGAATACAGCAGGGGTTTAGACAGCACTGAAGGCATCATCTGACCCAACAAAACAATAAGCTAGGACACCAAAAAGCACTAGAGAATGCACAGGGTTACTGCTTTTACCTGCCAAGAATAAGAACAGGAGCTGCATCTCGTGGCTGAGATACTGAGATGGGATGACAAGAAAGAAGATAAAAAAAACGGCCAGTTTTAATAGGTGTTGAGCCTACTGCAGAAACAGAGAAAAATGTAGGGAGGGGTTTCCTATGATTCAGATTGCTCCTCTTTGGTAATATGGGAACACATGCCCTAAACTAGTCATCAATCATCATCACTAACTCCCCATCTTCTATAGGAATTGGCCCACTCCAGGAGAAGGGTCAGAGGGGAACATTACCAGAGCCTGATGCGTGCACTGCTGGAAGGCTTACGACTGCAATAGCACAGCATACACATGTGACTGCCCCCCAGGGAAATTACTCTGCTGTGTTCTTATCTGTGCTCTCAGAGTCAGGCTGAGCTAAGTCATTATTTGGTTAGGAGACCTGTAACACGGACTAGAAAAAGGTTTTGAAGGATTCAGCGTTGGCGAAATTCCCACAGAGTCCATGGAAAATGTTGTTTGCAAGTCAAAGGTGCGCATTTGGCTGTGGGAGGTGCCCTCTTTCTAGGGAGCAGAACCACAACACTGAGCATTTGAAGTCACGGAAGGCTTTTCTCCCCAGGTCCAAATGACACAGTGAGGTAAAAATGCTAAACCCCACTCTGAGTTCACAGCCTAATGACAGAATTGTCTACCACCAAGGAAAGTGCTTGAGACTAAACCATTATGTAATTGCACTGTAAACTCATAATTACTTATTATGTTTCCTTCCAAAGATGCAGGGCTGAACAGAGTGTCTCTTATTTTGTAGCAATTACTGATAACAAATGGTTTAGTCAAAGCTTAGTAAAGATACTTCTGGTCAAAGCCTCTATTTTTCCAGTGTGCACTAGAACTCAGGATTTTTGGCCACAGCCCAAAGACGTGACATTTCGAAGTATGAATAAAACTAGCATAACAACTTGCAGTCGTGCAAGGGTAACTAAGATCTACATTTCCTGTAATTCCTTCTGTTGTATGCTGTTCTTTCTCACGATCTGGACCATCTCAGTTTCATTAAAGAGCCAGATAAAAAGGCAAGTGCCATCTTTCTGCTACAGTTTTGTCTAGTGCCTTGCACAAGACCTGTGGGACACTGCTGCTGGGGACCAAGATGTGAGGCCCCACCAGCAGAGATGAGGCTACTGCTGTGATGAGATGAGCAGAGATGGATTGCACAGAGCAGGGAGGGTGGTCCCATAGGAAATGTAATCATCACACTGGTTCCAAGTCATAGTTAGTGGCACTGGGGCTTAAATCTCCATCATCAGGGTTATCAGAGAGTGATCAGTGCTGGCAGTAAAAGGGGAGCAGTTTAAGCAGATGGGATGTCTCTAATCTTCCTAGTAGTTGTGTTTGTGCATTGATGCCATGAGGGCAAATAATCTGGACATCTAAATCCCTTGTCTACACTTGGAGTGTATCCAAATGGATGTCAAGGTAAACAATCACAAATACTGGCTTGGATTGTCTACCCTTGAGGCCTCCAGCAATGTCGCCAGGCTGGGTAGTTGTGGGCTGTGGTTCCTGCCAAATGTACACAAGGCTTACTCCAAATATGCCCTTGGGAGCAGAGCAGCCTTCCTGACATGGCTTTTAGGAGCCAGCCCCTGTGTTGGCACCTGAGATGGGTGAGGTTCCACCTCCCTGCGCCAGTCCGCAGCCTCATCTTGTGGTGGAAAGTGGCTCTGGGACTGATAAAGGGCAGGAATTTGAGGCAGCTGGGAGCACGTGGGTGACAGCCTCTCCCAGGAGATTTTGGGTGTGCACTGTTTTCCCCAGGCGAGGGTCTGTGCTCTTCAGATGGCAGCAACACAAGGCTGCGGGGGCTTGATTGGGCTTCCTGTGGCCTTCTCCTGCAGTGAGTGCCATGAGGCTGTGCGCTAGGGGTCCCTGGCTTCGAGGGTATGAATCAGCAGAGCTTGTGGCACGCAGTAGGAAGCCAGTCTGCCCTCTGGGGAAGAGGGAGGCTGTCTGTGCCTGCAGTTTGGTTGCAGTAGGAGCAGTGGACGTGCCTCTGCCCATCAAACTAGAGTCCTAGTTAGAGGTGTCTCCTCCAGCCACTCCACCCCAACTCAGCACTGCTGGCCTCTTTCGTCCCAGAGCCTGTAGCAGTCACACTGCTGTCTCGGAGCTTAAATGCTTCCTGCTTCCCTACCTGTCTGGAGGCTGCCTCCTATCCCCCCTGCAGACCAGCCCCAGCCCACCTTGCTTCTGTACCCACCTCCCAGGCCCCTGCTAACTCCTTCAGCACTACCCACCTGATACAAGAAGTCCACCACAATCCCCTCAATGCCTCTTTTACAAATGTGTCCCTCTTCTTCATTCTTGTCGGTGACAATTTCTGCTGGTTACTGTGGCTGCTCCAGTCACCCCTCACCTGCCTACCTGAGGGAATGATTGCTCCAGTGTATCCTGCAGATGTGCAAACAGCTGGATGCAGGAAGCACTTGCCAAAATTCCTCCTTCTGCTGGGTGTTCAGTAAGTTTGTCTTATTCATTTTTTTTAACTCTATCATGCATTTGTTTAAAAAATGAAGGGGTTTGGGTGGAGAAGGCCACTCTAATTGGGCGTTTGGGCCAAGTTTGTGAAAAGATCTTGGCACTTTGAAACAGTTAATTTTGGACACAGCTAAACATTGTATATGGGTGATTTTGGAAAAGGACTTAAAAATACTGAAAAACACAAATATTGTTTTTTAAAAAAAGTGTCTTTACTGAAAACAAGAAAAATAGGAACATCTTTTCAGAGTAATTAAATAACTCCAAACGGTAAGAGAGTTTGGTTTGGGAAGAATGAAAGGGGTCAGGCTGGATCCAGCATAAACCACTCTGCTTAAAATCTGCTTTAAAATATTGTTTCCAGCTGAATCTTATTGCAGGCTATACAAAAATGAATAAATGTCTCCCCAGCTCTACTTTACACAAGTGAGAAATGCTAGAGGCGGACTTGCACATTTCTGAATGGACATAACCCTGTATTTGTATGGTACAGAAAGAAAGAGACAGTCACGGCACAGAAGAATGTATAACCTTTAAAGAAAAGAACAGAGGGGAAAAAGAAATATTGAGGGAAAGGATATCTCCTGTAGGCAAAAAGGAAGCCTTGGTAATGTGTATTTATTTTATGGTGATATGCTCTATTAATGACTTTTTAAACACTGTTTGGGCTTCTTTAAGCACCAGTTTTATACAGATTTCACTAAATTGGTTTACAAAACAATTGAATTAAGTCAGGCAATCTCACAGAGCACAGACACCTGTATCATAAGTATTTATATTGGCCTAGTTTGCGTCAGTAAATCATCCTTCCTTTGCTGCCCGGCTTCTTCCCACGGCAGCCGTTTGATTGCATTGCAGGTGGCTTTGCCTCCCTCTCTCCCTCTGGAATTTGACCCCATTCCCCTGCAGCAGAAGAGCAGTGAGCAGGGAGAAAGACAGACTGAACGCAGGCCTGTCTCCCTGGTGGGCGTTTCGGAAGGTGGATCCTGAGGAGGAAAAAGAGGCAGAGGGGAGCGCTAGTGGCTTTGCAGACGCAGTGCCTGCATCAGCTCAGAGATGCAGCTTGCAGCCAACTACAATGGAGCGCTGGCTCTCCCAACAGCCATTTTAGTCACAGGACCTCAGTCTCAAGCAAAAAGTTTTTGTGGAAAGTGAGCAATGCACGTGAAGATGCCGCTTCATGTTTTATCCTCGTGCTGGCTAATTTCCCCCTGCCCCCAAATGTTTTGTGAAAATGTCTTTTTGCCCAGGTCACAGCGATGCTCTTGTTGTACAGTTGCCCTTGACTCATGCTGAAGCAGGATTCCTCGCTGGCTTCTGTAGCACAGGCCCTGGAGTGGTACAGAACAGCGAGTGCCCCTTTTAACCAACTTCTGCTGGTTGACACTCCTGATGTTTTTGCAGTTTCCTGTGGTTTACTTGTTGCTGGTCCCCGCATGTTAGCAGGCTGCATTTCAGCCTTGACCTACGGCTGATGCGCAAGGAGGAAGAGAGCTGGTGGCCAGGGTGCATGGTGGAGCCAGGGAGTTCCCAGCACCCGCCCTGGAGGCTCAGCCACCTTGTGCTCAGCATGTCTTCTGGTGCATCAGTTGTTGTGGGTGCTGCGGGTATCTGCGCATCCGCAGCCAATGTCGCTGTGTGGAAAAATAGCAACTGGAGCTTTCCTGAAGTACCAAAAGTGCACCCATTAAAAACATGATGTAGGCCTTCAGTTGGGAAGGAGGAACTGGTCGTGCCCCTGACCGGTGTCTGGGTAGTGTTATTTTCGCAGTGTTAATTTTGTAGTGACCTGTTGTAGGTGTTCCTGGTGGTGCAGGATTGGCATCCCAGAGCTGGACCGGGATGAAGCAGTGTTGTCAGACCCCCTGGGACTCGGTGGGACACCCCCCC
>Ga0065711_1026486_pt1 | contig 68676 bp, 30 predicted proteins | sample Hoacrofraction12_FD_59098 | JGI IMG/M metagenome (GOLD analysis project Ga0065711, IMG submission 59098) | Hoatzin crop microbial communities from Cojedes, Venezuela - Epithelial fraction 12 v2 (version 2) | ecosystem: Host-associated > Birds > Digestive system > Esophagus > Crop | place...
TTTGTATTTATCAAAGACCCACTCCAGTACTCCTGTTTAGGCTTATGGCCTGAGCCTTAGCAGAGACAGGACTAGACCACTGGTACTTGTGCATCAGCCATTCGGTGCTGATTCTCTAGGCTTCACTGAGGACTTAATTAATTGAGAATATCAGATGTGCGAGAGATACCAGAATATCACAGAAAGCTTCTGTTTTCAGAAGTAACAAATGATTTGGCATTTATCTAGGGACGCCTTACTGGATGCCTTGAAATTCAACTGTAAGGAGCAGATCTCTGCACAGTGCCTTGGGTCTGGCTTTTTTCAGCATCCTGATGAGTCTTTTCCAGATCAGGTCATGGGACTCATTAGATGTGCATGTTTGACAATAGATCCTTTTCTTCCTCCCCATTTTTAAAAGAACACCAGGAAATTGTACAGTTACTAAGCCTGAGTTAATATTTTTTACATTATGGTGATGTGGTGCCAGAACTCCTGCTTTTCTGTTGGGCACTATAACTGCTGTAACTGCTAGTCAAAATCCAGCTCTGTAAGGAGGAAAAGTATTCATGCAAATGGAAGGTCTAATATTTGGCATGTGAGAAGGTCTTTGTTTTCCTTCTTTGCAACTGCTGGCACTAAGTTCCACTCAGCATTGGTATTCTTTCTTCCTGTAACCGATATGCACCCAGGTAAGCAGATCCATCGACTTAACAGAGACAACTCGAGAGAGTGAGGGGTTGCAGGATCCAATTGTCCAGCCTTGTGCAAGGTTTTCAGCTTTTCTACTTGGCAGCTCCTGGCGCTACACATGGCAGTTTCCTGTAGGAGAAGCTTGATCTGGGGCACCAGAACCCCAGGAGGAAAATGTGACTCACACAGAGGAATGGCTAGCTCAGTGTGTCCTCTTCTGCCCAGCCTGTCACATTTTCGAAGGGATCGCTTGTACCCTGCAAAGGGAGAACACTGGAGGAGTGTGCTTGAGATGCATCTTTCAGACCTCTCACCAATGAGAAAAGCATTTGAACTGTGTGCTCTTGGAAGCTGTGGAGTTGCAGGCTCGGTGGGGAGCCACGGCTCAGACCGTGCACACCCAGCAGTGGCAGCCTGCAGAATTTGACTTCTTTTCTATCTTTGCACCTCAGCTCAAAAGCCAGTCTGCTCTTGGCTTCCTTGCACATGACTGTGACCTGTCTTCCTGTGGGCGTCTCCCTTGGAAAGGTAAAGAGCATAGGTTAAAGCTTCAGTTTCATTGCAAGTACTCTTAAAAGGTGAATTAAATGTCTGTATCTGTCCCTTAGAGCAATTAGATTCGTATCCAGCCTTCCAAATGAAGTGATGAGGGCACAACAGCCAACTGCTGTCACAATGGAACTGGACTGGCTTGTAAAAAGGGCTACACAATGGTGCAGCTGCCTGCGACTGTAGCGGACTGGACGCCTTCTTCTGTAGAAATAGATTATCCCAACCAATCCTATGTTCCTGTTTCAGACCAGCTCTCCCTCAGCATTTAACAAGTACAGCACACCATCCCAGACATAGTTCCAACCTGTTCAGATGTTATTCTGCTTCTGCCTACAGGTTATTGTATGTTCAGCTGGAAACCTGAGCGTTTTGAACTCCTGAACCACCATCTGCTCCATCTATACAGTCTGTTTATCAAAGAGTTTAAGTGCACTGTAAGGTCCAAACCATTTTATGGAGCCCTGCCAGCTGAAATGGAATATTAGTTGCTGTATATTTTGAAAAACTGTCGCTTTGTAGCCAAAAGAGCTTGGAGATCCCAGCTGGTAATCGAAGAGCAGTGTCATGTTTTTCGTGGTTAGGGGCTCCATTGGTCTCCAGATTCTTTAGAAACCTAACTGATGAATTAGCCAATTAAATTTAGATCTGAATTAAATCCAAAACGCCATCACTGAAGACCTGTGTCACCAGCAATAACAACCACTGCAAAAAGTCAAGCCTTCTGAAAATAAACACGCAAAGCAGCTATGCAGGATGTGTAGCTTCACATTCAATAAATCACCCCTTAGAAGACAAAAGCTAAACAGAAGTGTGATCCTGCAAGCACTTCTTCCTACGTAGAGATGTCCAAATCTCACCATTAAGATTGAAAAGGGTTTGCTGTTGCTTTCTGTGGGTTAAATGCTAGGGCTCCTCTCGTTCCCACCAGTCCACAGGGCAGATCACTGTGGATAAGAGAGAAAGTGAGCTTCAGGAAGCTTCAGTCATTGGTCCTGTAATGCAATTAGCGACATTTAAGTCTGATTCTGCACCTTACTGAGTGCTCTGGCTAATCCAGTTAAGGCTATGCTCTGAGATGCTGTGTGCTATTGGAATGGATTGCTGAGCCTCAAACCTGACCTAGCATTATGTGAGAAACTTGCTCTTCTAGACCTTTTATTCCTCCAGATCTTGTGCTGGCAGTGCGGCAGCAGTGGCTTTTGCCAGATCTGGACTCGCGGGAGCCATGTGCAGCCGGTCTGGGGATGGGTTAGGCATCGATTCGAGAGCGAGAACAAGGCAGAAGTGAATACCGTGCAGCTGAGGCTGTGCCTTTGGAAGGTGCTTTCTCCACTGTTTTCCTCGTTTCGCAAGCCACATGTCCTGAAGTAGTCATCTCATGATGGGTCCTGGGCGGTGAGCAAACAAGGGAAATTATAGCTCGCTGTCGTTTTTCCTGGATGCTGCTTCTTGCAGTGAACTTCTGAGCTAGCCCAAAGCGTGAGATGCCTGCTGCTGCGCTTAGCCCTGCTGACCGGCTCCTGCTACTTGGCAGGACCCTCTGCAAGATCAGCCCCTGGGGTTTGGAAGGAGGGGGAAGGGAAAGCAGGATTACTCCTGAGATGAGCTCTGAGCATGCAGCTGTCCTAGCTGAGACACTTGCCAGCCTTCTAAAATAAACCTACTCAAGCCGCTCGTTTCTGATCAAAGTACGAAGTGGCTTAAGCTGGATAAAGCCTGTGTTGGTGACAGACTTCACTGCTAGGGCCAGCTCGTGCATTTCCTTCATTTAGCAATGGCTTTTAAGGATTTTGATTTAATTCTTTGGGTCTTAAACATAAGCAGAAAATTCTTGTAGTTAATCGTACATTTTTCTTCTAATTACGGAGTTTGGCAGCTTTAAAATAGAATACCATCTCTGCAGTGTTTCCTGTAAAATGTTGTATTAAAATGTATTCTATCTTGCATTCCCTTTTTCCTGCAGCTGAGTTTAACACAGGGTAGCTAAAGAGACCACAACAGAGAGCAGTTTGCTCATTACTTTTCAAGGAGAAAATGTTTTAAGTGAATATATAACCTCCAGAGCCTCGGAACACATCTGATTTCCCCTCAGCTCTGCTGTGACTTGTGACATGACATGGGACTATCGATAATATATGTATCTTCTTACTGTACTGCTCAGTACATTCTCCTGTAGGTAGATCTAGTTAGAAAGCACTTGAAGTTTCCTCACACATCTCCACTTCCCCAAGGGATCAATGTCTTGATGGATCACATTCAAACACATTCAACATCTCACGGAGGGTGTGTGAAAGGACAACAGAATCACTTTCACTCTATCCATATCCGTTTCCTACTGCACTCCCTGTTTTACAACTATTGGCATGCCCGGAGGGAACAGCACTTCTCAAGGTCACAGGAGGTGGAAAATAGTCACTGTCAAGGTACAGAAACTTTTGAATTGGGATAGAAAAGGCATGACCTTTTTCTAACGCCAAGGAGAAGGGAGTGGGATTTGGTGGTGGTGGCAGTGTGTGTGTGTGTGTACAGGGGGGCTGTGGATTTTTTAGCTTTGGCAAATAAGGGTAAGTTGTTATTTTTAAAAAGGTGATAGTTATCTTTGCATTTTCAGGGTAAGAATACTTTTCTGAGTTTCTTGAGTTGCATTACAGGAACAAAGCAGAGTATGATTCCGGTATTAGCGCATTTCACCCTCACTTTACAGTGGCATCTGTACGTCTGCCTTATAGAAGTGCAGTTTCATGCACTGTACATTTGCTGTTTCAACGAAGTAGAGTTTTTTCATCAGCATCAGAAAGGAGATTCTGACAGACCATAGCTGGGGTGTGTCCAGCAGTTAACAGTCACTTGTAAGATGGATTTTGCTCTGACTGTTGCAGGGGTGCGTATTAAACCTGAATCTTCCACACCCAAGGTGAGAGCCCAATCTGTGCGGTTTCAGAGAAAGAAAGGAAGAAGTACATTGCTTCCTTGCAGCCTGGAGTTGGAACATCAAGTCCCTGTGAACCTATCCTAGCAGAATCTCTCCCAAATCCAAGTGATGTATTTTGGAACTGCCGAAAGGAATGTTTGTCAGTGTTAATGCAACGCACCTCAGTTAACTGCATTTGCGATTGAATACAGACTAGGCAAGTGCATGCAGCACCCCACGAGGCATCCAGTTACCACGGGAACTTTCTATGGCAGATTTGTCTAAATTTTCCTTTTTATAGAAAACATAGTTTATGGAATTTTCTGAGAGGAAATTTCATTATTGTCACAAAAATATTTATCCTCTGTTGGGGAAAGCAAATGAAGTGTTTGGTTTCCACTTGGACTTTTTGAGCTTGTGGTTTTTAGAACGAAATTATGTTCTGAGTCCCATTGACATGTTATCTGTTTCTACTCTGACTGCCAGGTTGTCTTATGGGAGTTGTAGTTTTCTAGTGCTGCGTGTACCAGAGCAGCAAACTTCGTCATCATTTAGCTAACCTTAATCTTCCTCGATCTCTAGCTGAACTAGTGCTTGTAGCACAGGAGCCCACTGACTGTCAGCTGAGTAAGCGGGATCTTTAACTCAAATGTGGTGTCCGTATGCCAGAAAGGCTGTATGAAATGGGGAACAGCTAGTTTTGCTCTGCAAAGACCTGCAGATTTCGTAGCCTTGTAAAAGCAGGAACCAGATGTATAGTTTAATGAAATTTAATGAATTCAGTATTGGGCTGCCAGCAAGGGAGGGAAGCAGAGATGATAGGAACTGAAGTGAGGTATTTATTCATTTCTTTGCAGAATTTATTGGGTCAAAACCAAGAAGTATTTAAGCTGAGCTTTTCAAAAGCTTTCAAAAGTTCCCGGCTCCCACTGACAGTCAGGAGCTGCAGGGCATACTCTCTCTTGATTTTTCTGGAAAATCTGCATAGCCTTCATGGATTTTTTTTTTTTCTTCTCTACTCTTTTTTTGTCCTTGAAGTGCTGTGAAATGTGTGTGGTGCTTGTACGTGATGGGTAAATCTTTCTTCCTTGAGAAAGGAGGTTTTGATAATGTATAATATCGTGCATAACACTCTTAAAGTGCTAGCCCTGGAGTATCTCAGATGATTCCTTAACTTTAGAAACTTGCCGGATAGGGATGTTTATTTTCCTCATTTTACAAACTGGAAAACCAAGAGATTGAGTAAAGTATATGTAATCACACAACTGGATCAGAAAGATACTCTGGATTTCCCAATAGATTTATTTTTTCATGTGTTCTGTCAGCATTGGCTCAAATTTATTTTATAGCAGTGATAGCATTTCCATTGGCGTATGACTCGGATGACGGTAGGTTCCATACAGATTAATAAAGAAGTGGTGTTTCTGCGAAGGTTTTGTAGCCTGAAAAGATCACAGCTTGTGATCTGTATCCTCACTGTATGTGAGGAGAGCTCCTTAAGATCAGCCTGCTTCTTGTTGTGTGGAAGGTGACATTTTAATACATTAGGCTTTGCCCAACTTGCACATTTTTTTTTTCCACTTTGCAAGTGATATTTTGTAAATAATTGTGAATTTGCCAATGTTTTTGCCCCTTGCAGCCTTGAACAAAGCTGGTTACTGCTAGTGAACATATCTGCCTATCTTGGAATCGTTCCATTTCATTCATAGGATTTTAGGATTCCATATGTTTTTAACATACTAAAAATAAATTCTTACTGCTGTTAATTCTGCTGACCCTTCTATCCTTTTGCATCTCTCATCAGTTTTCTACAATTCTTAGTTTCTGATTTTATGTGTAGTTTTTGGTTGTCTTCCACTTTCCACCCCTATTTGTTATCTATTTTATTTATACCCAGTTAGCACTGATAAATAACTGCTTTTACTTCTCCCTTCATTTTACCCACTGGCTCCTTCTTTCCTAATTGCGTCCTTCTGAGCTAATTAGTAATGCTCTCAGTATCAATCCCAACTTTCTGTTTACATTCTTTGTACTAGCGTAAGTGGCAAGGTTGGCTTAGCCAATAACTGCGCAAAAGCAGCCAGGTCCAGAAAGAAATGGAAAGACGCCCTTTACATTTGACTCGACACTTGCTCTGTCTGAATGCCCTAGGATGGCGACTGACAAATTTCCACTTGTCCTTAGGATGACTGAGGTAGATATAAATAAACCATGACACGTGACCTAGCAAGGAGTGTGATGGGCTGAAATCCCATCCCAAATAATCAATCCTACTGCAATTTCCTAAGTCAGATTGGAAAAGGGGTAAGAGTCAGCTGTACTAAGAGCAGTGATTAGCCTCATTTACCCTGAATTCCCTCGGAATGGCCAGGCTGTATAATTGTAGAAGTGACCAGCTGAGCAAAAGTGTTGGAGGGAGGGGATGGAACGAAGATCTGGGTTTCCTTCTAGGTGACAGAAAGCAGTTGGCCATGAACCATGCAACTATGGACTTTCTGTGGAAATTGCTACTAGTTTATCACCTGCTCAGTGCAGAAATTGTGTGAATGGAAGGGGCAGCTCCTTGCTCAGGAATTTACTATTTTTTCCATTTTCTGCTATTTTGTTGCAATAGCCATTGGTTTTGTTCTCAAATTGAGACCTGGATGTTTCTATGTTGAGTTCTTGCAAGGAGAATTAGAAGCTCTCTTAGGTTAGACCGAGACTAAGAGAAGCAGGGTAACCCCAGCCTGATCTCTGGGATGCTGCTGGCTCACCTTGTGGAAAAGTAACGTATGCTTTGGCTTGAGAAGCAGGCTCACGTTAGGGGACCTGGCAGCGGAGTAGCAGGTGTGTTGCTTGCTGCAAATGAGTTCCCCCGGCGCTGCGATGTGGGGATGTGTGCCTGTGCTGATCAGTACTTTGCCTGGCTCAAGCCCATTCTATAAAGCTTTGCTTTTCTGAGCACTTAAAATCAATATAAATTAATAAAAAGAAACCCGACAGCCCATAAACAACATTAGCTATAGAGCTGTTAAAATGCAAGCAGTCAAACTACATTTAATCCGCTTTCTCACGTTAATGTTGTGCAAGGGTGCATATTTAAAATGCTACTGTTAGATTGGTAACAGATGTTGCTCAAAGGAAACAATAAATGATTCTTACGGAGAGTTATTTTGGAGAAGGCTTCTTTGGGGCCATCTGAAGATGTCAGCTGGGCCGTCGGTGCGCTCCAGCCGCTCAGTGCAGAGTGACCTGGAGCTCTGTGCAGCCAGGCCTGGCTCCTGCAGCCAGCAGCCCTCCCTCGGGGAGATGCAGCAGGACCCGCGGCCGAGAGCAGGGCAGCTGAGCCACGCAGGCGCTGCCCTGGCACCCAGCTGCTCGGGCCACCTTTCCAGTTGTCAGAAAATGGACTGAAGTTCATTATTGCTCTGAGATCTGTTTGTTCCCAACTCAGCCCCTGTCTCGCTTCAAGATAGCATCTTTGTAGTTCTCTAAAGCTCACCGGAGATGTCTGTGCTTCTGATAAAATAACAGTGTTTAATACTGAGTGATATATTCATGTCCTTTGGGAAGTGTATCCTCTTGTAGGACTCATTTCAGTAAAGTCCCTACTTCCAGTGTTACAGCTTGTTCCTTGCATTGTGTGTCAGACTTGTCTGGTCTGACGTAATTGTCCAGTTTTAATTATTTTGTGAATTCTGGCATAATCTAGCACAGTGCTGAAGTATCTCCATTCTACTTCATTTCAGCAAAGATGTGGAATGATCTCCTCTTCTGTAGGCTTAGCACAGTCACTCAGGATGCAGGGAGCTTCTGAGGCTCTATGCCTCAGTCGCAGCACCCAAAAAGTAAATAAAACCACATACTTCCTTTGCAGCACACAAAAGAAGTGCTGCATTTTGGTACAGACACAGAGTGGAGCATCTACCCTACAGCCTCGGTGTCACAGGGTGGGAGATGGTCAGGGGAAAGGGGAAGGAAGGATACGGCTGTACTTCGTACACCTCTGTGGCGAGCTTCCCCAAGCACTAAACTGTGATGCAGGGTTCTCACAACCTTGCTGCCATGCCCTGCTTCAGCCCTGGTGTCTCAAAGGAGCCTGAAACCAGCATCTTGACTGGTTAGGACCTCCCTGCACAGAAGAGCTGCGTAGAGAACAGGGAGAACCCGAGAACATCTCTTAAGTGTTCACCTAGAACATCTCTTAGGTGCAGGTTTGAGGCTTTCTTTTGGTTGAAGTTGAGACCAGACTTTCTCCTCAACAGCCTACGTTTCAGGAAAACATCCTTCCTTCTGTCTCAGGCAGACGGACAAATGCATATTTAGACCTCTCTTCTTTCCCTAGTATGTGTGTGTGGTGGTTATATACATATATATACTTATATACCATAACCACCCACCTTGCTTCCTATTGTATTGTTTTTTAAACATTTGTGATTATACAGCATCTTGTAAAGAATTAAAAAGTTCATAATTATTTATAAAGTTAATACTTATAATGAAATGGTTGCACTTTGATGTCTGTATATGTTTTCTAAGCTAGGATGACCTATATTGTAGAGGTATTATGTATACTAGGTGATGCAGGGATTGGCTTGGGAATTACCCATGTTTAATGAACACTAAAATTAGAATTTGACTGAAATCCACATAAATGGCTCGACAGCAAGTTCGACTGCCCCTGGGGAGCTGTGGGCAGCTCAAATTTACCCACAGGCATTTTTGAAAATGTTTTTTTTGAATCAGCATAGTGTGCTTTTTGGAGCAGAGAGTGCAGCTTGCACTTTAAACTCCCTTCTCTTCACCTTGTCCCCCATTTTGGTGTTGAAAAGCCCTCCATGGAGAGCAGAGCATGAACTATGTTGCAGGTATAATATATGCTACACTTAGATGACTTTTTGTGGTCCATGCCGTGGGAAGTCTTCTGCTTTCCCTATTAAGTGGCCTTGTTGCTTGGACTTTTGCTATTTGGAATTTCCGAATACTTGGTCTCTTCTGTGGGTATGTGTACTTTGGATAGTGCAAAACCTCGTTGAGCTGTTTTATATCTTGCTGTCCACCACACTGCAACACTAAAAGCGTGTAACCACAGTCAATCCTAGCTTTCGGAGATGTGGGCTTTTTTTGTTTTCATGCTAGAGGCTTGTTCTCTGATGCTGGGGAAAGATAAATCTACCTGCTGTGCCCTTCTCTTATTATAGGGAAGGGCTTTAATCATCCTTTAGGAGGCCTGTTTATGTCATGACTATTTGTTCCCAGTCAATGAAGGAAAAAAGATTCCTGAAAGAATAATGCACAGTATTTCCCACTTTGCACAGGCCCAGGAAAAAAGGGCAAGTCTTACTTGCCTTGCATCACCCCAAAATCTGAGTCAAGAAATACCTTATTTCTATTCGGGAAGAATGAGCAGAAGCAGGCAATCCTTTACTCCCTTAGCTTTGTCCCAGCACCTAAGTGGTGCCACCGAGCTGTGCCACGGCTGTGACTTTGTGGTCTCTGGACTATAAGTGACAGGACAACAGACACCTTGGCTTTTGCTGCACAGACGAGCAGGAGTGTTCAGAGCTCATGGCCTGTTTAATTCACAGTCCAATTGTGCAAATGGAATAATATTGCAATTATAATCGTCGCCCACAGTCAGTGTGAGAATTCTTAGTAAGATTCAAGGAGAAAATTGCTAATTTAAGAAGCCAGCGTTCTTCCAGAGAAAACCTTCCAAAAAATGAATATCCTAAATCACAAGGGGAATACGTCATTTTATTGGTTGGTTCATCGGTAGGACTTCGGTTTGTCTTAAGAGGCATATATCTCTTTATAGGATGTACCTTTAAGGAAGCTCTAGGTAAAATGCAAAATGATAACACTGGTTTTGAGCTGTTTTATTGGGGTTTGTGACATGACATGGCTGCAAAGAAGTCAGTCCACCAGTGCCTTGTTAATTGGCATACTCTGGATTTGCTTTTTTGCAGCTTTATGCTCCTAAGCCTGAACTGTAGCCCAGCCCTTTAAAACTGAAGTCTACATTGTTGCTTCTCTTTCCCTTCTCTTTCTCTATTTTCTTCCCCTTCCCTTCCCCCATTTTGTCTTGCCTCATAGCTGTAGGATGTTGGCTTGGCTGGAAACAGAAAAGCCTTTTTATTTCTTTTGACTGCTTCTGCAAAGCTTGATGGGGAATTTACATAATCAATGAGGTAACCCTGTCACCCCAAACATGGAGTCTTTAAAGAGAATAGTTTTATGCAAATTAGATATTGATGGTGTAATGATTAATTGGCCCCAAGCCTTTGTTAATATGCAATTGTTGTAGTGTAACATGCATTTGTAATTATTTTGGTTTGGTTGTTCAAACAAGTGGTGGGAGCTTAATTGGTTGCAACAATTGAAGAGACAGAATATCAGAGAGAAAAACAAAGAGCTGGTTTACCAGTTACCTAATATAATGTTAGATTTCCTTTGTGTATATTGTGTTACAACGGTCAGATTCTTAGGTGATAAAAATCAGTGCAACTCTCTGTATTCTGCCTTGCAGCAGCTGATGATGTGATTTGAAATGTTCCCGAAGTCCAGCTTCAGTGTTGCATTTGGTGTTGGTCATCTGGGAGTTAGGGTGGTAAGCTGGGTTGTTTATTGCTCTTGGTTATCATTATTAAAAAGAAACCGCTTTGGTTCCAAAGGTTGCAACGAGTTGAAAGTATGCATTAGTGAGAAGCTGCTTGGAAGACTGTTTCAAGCAAACAAATAAGTATCTGAGCTACTTTACATTCTCCAAGGTGTTTATCTGCTCTGTGTGGCTTTCCAGCTAGTTTGATATCTGTTTTCCATTCGTTTTGCCTCTAGATCTGCATTTAGCAGACGGGGAAAAAAGCCTGTGTATTTGGACGTGAAGGATCCTACATCTCCATAAATGTACATAAGCTATTGCCTGTGTCAGTTTTCTGTAGCATATGAATTTACTACACTTTCACTTAGAGAGTACTTTGAAGTTGTGAAGTTTGTTTCGTAGGGCAAAAATAATTTGGAGGGGACAAGAGGGGGATCCACCTAGGAGCAGTGAACAAAAAGGAAGCAGCCAAGTATTTTCAAGATCTTCTAAAAATGAATTCTGTTAATAATTATATATATAAATGTTAACTCTGTATATAATTATGTAATTATAATTATATAATTATTATACCTATATAGCAGTAGGGCATGAGGATAGAAGCTAAAATATGGAATAGAGAAAAGAACAGGAGGGAGTGCAGCAGATCCTTTTTGGCAGACAGACAGCAAGATGTTATTTGACTCGACAGCAGAAAACAGAATTACTTAGGAAAGATAAGTTTTTTGTCCTTTATTCCAGCATGTGAAACACTGGAAGTGGGAGGACTCTGTATATACCGTGAGTAGGAACTGGCTTAGCAATGAGATGCTGTTAGGAGGCTGCGAGTGCAATCTTTTGGATTCCTCAGTCCTGCTTTGGTCTATTGTCTCCCTGAAGCTCTGTCCCAAATTCCTAGGATATACAGCTTATTCTTGGTTGCTCAAGTGGTACAAAATCCAAGGAGAACCTGCAGCCCATTTACGTCTCATTGAATAGGGCGTATTATGATATGTATGCATCGTCCTGAAGTTGGTGCTGGAGTATTAAATAAGATCTACTTTTAAAAGAAGGTTTTTTTGCATGGTCAAATGAATATACAGTTTTCCCCAAGTGATGATTAAAGAGTTGCTTGATGAGATTTAGATTTTTTAAATTAGTGGTATTATTAGTAGGAGAAGGAAATGTAGAAATTTGTTTTCAATCGCTTATGTATTCTGTGATATTACTTTGGTTTAAACCTACTTATGATAGTGGGGATTAATTGTAGAAATCCACTGTTTTGGTTATGTCCTTTGACCTAATGGTCAAGTATAAAATGTATCCTGTCGTCTTTTGCATAATATCTGCTCTGCTTCCCAAATATGAAAATACCATTTAATCTCATAATGAATTCATAGTCTTTTTTTTAAATGTAGACCTAATAGGCAAGACAGCAAATGAATGCTCGTATCTTCTATAACAAGAGTTCCAGAAGATGTCGTTGATCTTTTCATTCACTGAGAGACATTGGTGGCAAATGGTTTTAATTCAAACTTGAATGTGCTATAAAGCTGCTCAGAACTGATGAAGCTCAATCATCAACCTGTGAGGCAACACCTTCTTTACCACCCATTTGAACTTCAGGGAAGTAGGCAGTTTTTCTTATGTTTGGATAGCCACAAATGCTACGCCAAAACTTAGAATTCCTCCCAACAGAGGAGACATTAATATGTAAGGTAGAAATGATGCCTCGAGTTGCTAGGAAGGTCCAGTCAAAGGCAAAGTAAAAGAAGGCCAGGCTAGATTTTGACCTGCAGATCCTGAGACGTAAGAGAAAGTAGTACGAAGTGGCCAAAATTAATCATAGTTTTTAAGAGGGAACTTCACAGGCTCCTCCTGAATTCCTCACTGAGCATCATGAACGTTATGGGCTGGAGCTAAATTCTCAGCCAATGGGCAGCTTGTTTAGTAAATCCTTTGTAATCTTTTTCTATACCAGCCAGTGATAAGAAACAAAGAAACCTCCTCTTATCTAGGAGTTAAGAATAACATCTAGTAGTTGAGAGGCAGCTCAGCTGACGATCAGAGGAAGTATGCAACACTGGCCAGCATTACAGAAGTTAATATCTGTTTAAAAACAGAGAAAGAATTAAAACCAGTCCCAAAGCTGGCAGGAATCCCAGCATCTCCCAGCTCAGACATGGTATTAGGAAGGGAAGAAACATCAAGACAAATCATTTTACAAATGTCAGAAAAAAACCCAGTCTGATGCAAGTTGGGTCAGGGAGCAAGGATGTCCAGGAAGAAATAAAGTCACAATTTGGCACACAAGTGGTTGCATTCACCAGTTTAAGTGAGATCTGGTAATAAGAAATGTACATCTTAATAACTTAAAAAACAAATGAAGCCTCTTCAGCAAAAAGAAAATTCTATTTTTATGTGCAGAGGTGCAAGCAGGAGATCCAGCAGCAGAATAGCCAATTCCAGACATCTACAGCAGCAAGCATCTCAGAAAATGACTAAATATCGAGTGAAGTGAACACATGCTAAGGGAGGTTTCCATGCCAAAACCAGACCTTTAGGTAGCATTTCATTGCATGGTGTCTCTCCTGCGCTGCTCGGTGCAAAGTGGCTGTAGCTGGGTCATCCCTCGGCTCCAAGCAAGGAATCTCCTCATCTCAGGAGACATCCCTATGTGTAAAATTGTCTCAGGGAGCAGACACAGCTGTTGGTCACGACTCCAGTTTTTTCTGGGGCTAAGGCCTATTAAGAACACCAAGTTTTGACACAGCATTTTTAGACTAAATGCAATGAATATGCATAAATTGCATCCTAGAAAGGATATAATGATCATGTCTATCTCGGGCCATAATCTGTAAAGAATCCATGGTCCTGTCTTGCAGATACTATTGTACATCGAAAAAATGTTACTGGAGTGAATGAAGTCTCTCAGTTTACACTGGCCCAGAAACCCTAATCCACAGTCTTTATTCCCTCTAACACTGCACGTGTATTTAAAGTATAATATATAATTTTAAACTGTATGTTATTTATCCCTAAGAATGTTTGTAGGATAAATACAAAATTTGCATAATAAAGCAGACGAGCAATTCAGAGAGGTTCTGGTCTCCTGGGTAAATTTGAATTTAAGCAGGTATTGTTATGCATTTTACAGAAATGTACATTGAAAGTGAACTTTCTTTAAGTATCATACCAATACCCCAGAACAGTTATAAAAATTTAAGCTTCGTAAACTGCTTAACTTGTGTTTTCTTAATACTCTTGTAGTTTAAAGAAGCTGAAATATTTTGTTGTTGTTATTCTTTAAAATAACGTTTTCTTCAACTTCTCCACCGAACTTCAAGCAGATGCTTGTGAGCAAGTTACAGGAATAAACCCCAAAAGAAACGTTTCTCAGTGGAAACATGGTCACAATATTTGCAATGGCAGTAAGGTACGCTCAACTCCGACGCCACATTAGTAATGAAAGTGACAGCACCTCACCTACCTGGAACGTAAGAGATGAGGATGCCAACTCTTATCATCAATCTTTGGTTATATTTCATCAGCACAAAGCTATTGTCTGTGCTTAAGATAGTCTAAGGAACTACAATAGTTATTAAAACAAACCCTCATATATTGCTTTCTGCTAAAAGAGTAGTGACAGGTTTTCATGTAAAATCAATCTCAAGATGAAACAAAAAATCATTATAATAAAAGATGAAAGATAATTTAAATAACTGATTATGTGAAGATGGTACAGAAAAATTATCGTTTCTGTTCATACCGTTAAGTAGCTCTGTATGAAATACGTGCAGTGCGTGGTCAAATTCTTTAAAATGCCAGACTGTCATCGCCCTGAGGCTGGCTGGTTGCGTCTTTGTTTTTGTCACTGTGGCTATTAAAACACTTAGCCTGGAGAGCTAATGAAGGTGAGAGTAGTGGGCAGTGCGTTGTGGAAAAGACCCGCAATGGGCATGAAAGGGACTAAATCGGGAGTGGGAGGTCAATTCCAACTGCAATTTGTTTTTTCCTTTATTTTCAAAAGCACAAAACTAAAGTTGCATGGTTGCTTTTGTTGCATCCTGCTGACCGGTATATTCTGCAGCACGGAGTCAGGAATGCTGTGATTGCGGAGCACTTTGTGGCTGCCTCAGAGAGCAAGTTCCCGCTGGTACTGCAAAGCAGCAGCAGCAGGCTTGACCCGTCTGTGCGGCTTGGGGCAGCAGGCAACGGCTAGAGCCCTTTTAGTTACTTTTTCTGGCATTTTCCTGGCAGGTAGAAATCCAAAATGACTGATTTCATCCATGTTCCAAGAGGAAACGGGAGGAACAGCAGTTCAGGCAATGGATATGGCAGTATCAGGGTATGCAGAGTGGATTATTTTAGCTTTTTCCATCAGAGACATTCTCCTCAGGGCTGCTGTTTGGACAAGTACCAGTGTGAAAAGCGTGCGTTCTGCGCTAAGATTTGCTGTATCCCCATGCATTCTCGTACAACAGAGAAACCCGTGACCCTGTTAGGAAGTTACCTCCTGGGCCAAATCCAAAGGTGACATCTATGATACTGCAAACTTCTACCCTCTTATTGGTTGCTTTTGACACTTCCTCCCCCATCAGTTTCCCACCGCATAACGCAGGGAGGCTGAGTCCTTCTGGCCGAAGCTGTCTCTGAAGCTGGCAATGTACCCGGCCACACACCTCACCTCCAGGGACATCCGTGGGAGCTGGTGTCAGCCCACGTCCTTCACCGCTCCCGAAGGGCTGGAGGAGTATTTGCTGTGCCAGGAAGCTTTCAGGGCAGGAGCACCCACTTGTTGAACTGCAGTGCAGACCCTGCTGGCGATACAGAGGGTGGACACATTATTTTAGAGTCTGTAGTAATTTGCTCTTGCTAGGGAGAAAAAAAGGTAACTGGATCCATTACAGTGAGCACAGCGTAGGAGACGAAGCATTTAGTTTCTGATGGATGGCTGTGTAGATGTGATAAATGTTAGAATGGTTGTGGCAATAATGTTTGTATGTTGTCCAAGAGGTTGCATTAATTTAATTAGATTTGTACTGGAGTCTGAGGTGACCTGCCTCTACACAGTATCTTAAGCAGCCAACATGCACTGGAGGTGTACAAGAGAGAGGAGGTGTGGGGGTTCTGTCTTTTTTTACTTCATAGATAATAAATTTTAGATCAAAGCAAAAACAAGCAATGATATGTGTAATTTTTTAACAGAAGCTCTATAAATATTCAGTGCTGCTGTTTGGCAACATTAAAAAAATCACTGAAAAATGCAGTCATTGATAAATGTGTTCATTTGAGAGGTTTGCTGTTACAAATGTGAATCTTCAAAGGCCGTGAAACTTAACAATAGCTTTTCAGTATTAGACACAGAGTTAATTATAACATCTATCACACAAGCAAGGTAACTAAAACAAATCTGTATACCTCTTTAGTTTTTAGCTTGTTGAGTGAACGCTGTCAGAAGGAATTTACCTCAATGCATTCGCTTGGTGATGTTATCAAAGCGTCTGTCAGGGAGAGCACTTTAATACTGTTCAGAGGCCTGAGCGAGCGCACTGGGATTGGCAGAGACAGTGACAGAGGTGCCTACAGTGGGTCCTGACAGTTTGAATACAGAATTATATAGTGCAGTGACAAAGTGTTCAGTTTATTTAGACTGGGGAACACGATGTGCAGGAGACAAAGGAGAGGCAAAGAAAAGGTTAAGTTACCGAAATTTTAATTGAGCTCCGAGTGACTGTTTTTGAATAATTGGTTGTGTCAAAACATAATGATTACCGGCTTGGGAAGCTGCAGCCTTTCACCCTTAGGTCACTGGCTCAAATCTGGACTGTGCTGGTTGTAATGACTGATGTTCAATACCGACTAATGCGAAATGAATTGCTGATCTCTACCCAGCTTCTACTGGATAAGCGTCTGCATCACCAACAGCATGTGCTGGGAGTCTTGGCAAAGGCAACATCCAGAAGTAATCTCCTTTTTATGTAAGTTCCCTGCTAAGAATTGGTTGTCTGGTATATGAGACGTTGCACTATTGCTACGGTAACTTTATTAATGCGGTGGAAAGAAGAGAACTTTGCTTTTCAATGTTTCCTACCTGGTGACTTGTGTGTGCATTCAGTGAAACCTTAGCAATCCTTCACTAACTATAAGGAGCCCTTCACAGCACTAACAGGACTATTGGCAACGAGGGCGTCAGTATTAATCACTGAGGATTGTTCTCTAGGGCCTGGGCACAGTCATTTCACTCCATATTTAAGAATATTTTTGAGTCTTCATCTTCCAGAGACAGGGAAATAAAAATAATAGCCGTTGCACGGACAGCGTTAACCCACGCTATCGCTCCCCTAGCTGTGTCATGAGCCATTTTTTTCTGCCGTTGGAGCTAGTGTGAGATCCGTCGCTGGAAGTCTCCCAGAACACGGTGAATATTTCTGAATACGCATGTCTCTCTGTGTGCCTGGCACTGAGCTGCTCTTGCCGAAAATGTGCCATTCTGCAGGCAGTGGGAGCTTGGCATAGGGATTTGCTGTGGTGTCTCAGTGGATCAAAGCAATCCAGCAGTCACTGGGTTTTGCCATCTGAAGTGTGTGTCCTGGGAACAAGCAGCAGAATACATTGTGGAAAGGTACCTCCAGGCTCCAGAGTATTTTCTCTGAATACAAGTTGGTCTTTTAATGGTGCTAAAATGACTAGGTTTTGTTGGCACTTTTGAAAAATTTCAAGTCTTCTGGACAGGCAGCCCAGATGAGAAAGACTCACAGACTTTTAAGTTGATGTCGATTGTTTCCAAAGAACCCAGCTCAGTTTTAGCAGCTTAAAGCCATTCCTGGCTTGTATATCTGGAGAGAAATGCCCTTCCTGCTGTAGTTTTGTCACTGGTTTCAGAAGTGAAAGACGTTTCTCCACTAAGTCAGCAGGCTTGGAGAGGACTTTGAATCAGTACCAGTTTCATGAATTCATGAAATCTTTTTTCTATTACCTGAGTTATTTGGTGATGAGTCACTTTATACACTTCACTGAGAATCAAGGAGGGTGTAAGAATGCACATTCTCCTACTTTCTATTCCACTGTGTTACCCAAACAGCTGGATCTTCACGCAGACTCTCGTGGGAATGGTGAAGGTTATGAACCAAGCTGTTCAACTGGTTTGTGGGCCCTCTCCGGACACATTCCAGCTGAGAGCACTGGCATTTGAATGAGAAGAGGTCTTGACATCTTAATTCTGGACTAGCAGGTATCACTCCCCATACAAATATAATTTCTTAGAGCGTGAGCAAGTAACATATGTCCAGCCCCCACACTGCAGAAGCCCAAGGGAATGGGCAACTGAACTCCAAAAGCCAAACATATTTCCTGATTAATTGGGCCCTTGAGGCTTTTGGGTGACATTAAAGAATCTGCCAGTCATTTCCTCCCCCCTCCACCTCTTCTTTTGGATAGTAAGTAATAAAATAAAATCTGCTTTGAAGACCTCATTATAGGGAAGCACTTCATTCCAGATGCTTTGTACCTTCTGTGAGACCTCACCCTGTAAGGGGCAGGGTGCACATCCTGAACGCCTGCTTCTGCTGCGGGAAGAATACAAGCTCAGCTGCTCTTCTTCCAGCCAGGGATACTGGCTTGCGCGGTGCCCACCATGTTCTGAAACTGATGGAGTGAGGAAATAGCTTTTGGGATAGAAGGTTGGAATTAGAAAGGGAGCCATTTTCTAAAGACAGAAAACACCTGCACATTTAAGAGGCGAGTGGAGTGTTAAAAAAGTGTGATTCTGACCCTCTTGGGCTCAGTTCAGGGGGAACAACCTTGAAATAGAATACAAGTGCCTTGACACTCAGAGGTCAGGGAGAGCACCAGAGCAGACATTTTGTCTTCTCTAGATCTGCAGTGCCCAGCACGAATACAAGGCAGAGTGCTGACCGTCTTCCACCTTAGGTCAATGTTTGTGTTGTTGAGAAAGAAATGGCCCCATCTCCAAGAATACAAACACCACCATGTTTTTGTCTTTTTTTCATATAACAGGTCATTTTCCCCCTGTGGCCTGGCCCAAGAATGGTGACTGTCTGAGCAACAGTTCAATGTTTTTAGAGAGTTCTGTATTTTTGTTGATTTTTAACTAGTAAGGGTGGCAGACTGAATATCAGCATCAAGTGTGATGGATGAATCTTGCCACTTCCAGCTGTATCTGAGAAGTGCTGCTGTGTCATCCTGGTCCTAGAGGAAGTTCTTTCTCTGTTGTGACTTCCCTCTTCCCTAGGGAAATAGCCTGTGTGGGTTCAGCTGGCCATTAAGATTCAGCCCTGACTGCTTGGCCTTTCCACACCCATGGTAAAACAGAAAATCCCAGCATGGTATCAGCAAGGACATTTTTTTTTCTGTTGCCTTTGCCATGGGATGCAACGTGTTTCTTCCTGATGTGTGTAAGGGGGAGTTCCCCGATGAGGGATAACAGTGGTGTGCACCGATGAAGTGACAATCTCTTGATATCCTTGTAAAATTCCACCCAGTTAAAGGGACCTGGAGAGGAGATATATGGCTATTAAAGTAAAACATAACTGCCTGTCAGAGAAAAGAAGTGACAACATGCACCGAAAGCTCTGCCATCTAATGCCTGTCAGCAGGAGCGGGTAGCTTTTAACATTGTTCATATTCCTCAATGAACGTGCTTGAATTGGTGGAGACAAGGATGGAGTTGACACGGGCAGGTTCTGTCAGTTCAAATCCGGAGGTGAACTGTGTGCATCCGAAACCCAGTCCTGACAGCTGCATCCCGGCGCAGGCATGTTGAGGAAGCGGGGAGCCGCGGGAGGGCAGGGGAGCTACCAGCCTGAGCTTCACCTTCTCCCAGAGAGGCAATGTCCGCTTGGAGTCGAAAAAGCAAGGGGGCAGGGAGAGAGAAGGAACAACAAAAACAATGCCTATTATGTTTCATGTCAATGTTGCTGTCATTAGGTAGTCGGAAAGATTTCAGACGGATAAACTCCCCTTTGGGATGGCAGACTGCCTTGGCAGCCAATTTTAGGCCTTGATTTGATTGATAAACTCTTTGTGACAAGGAAGGATAAAAGAGGCCCCTAGTTTGGTACATATAAATAGGAAATTAGCTGGCAAAGTTGTCAAAGATAATTAACTCTCTGATTCTGTGTGTCTATTCAGGTTGACATACTGAAATTATTTAGAAATGCACATGTCAACGCTCTGACAGAATTTGGTGCTGATCAGATAAACAGTTTTTGAGATGTCTGATTGTAAAATGATGTAAGAGCTTAGCTGGTGGTTTGATCATTATACATTCTCTTAGCAGCAGCAGGTATCAAATGGCAACACTATCCTTTAATGTGCTAGATTCAGAGATCCAAAAACAAAGTTAAATATGCTACTTCGCAGCACTTAGCTCCCTTGTTTTGTTCCTTGCCCCTAGGTTAAAAAAAAATACTAATAATGTGCTAAATTCCTGGGTGTTCATCTGCTCCTCATCCTTTCCCCAGTCACAATTGGAAGTAAAAAAGATAAGGGTCTATGAGATAAGAGGTCTGAAAGCCATGGCACTTTGTTACTTCTTCAGAAGAGATAAACTACTCACTGCTATAATCCCAAACTCAAAGATTGGTGAGATAGGAAAGTGCAACAGGAAAAATCAGTGACTCCAAACAACATCTTTATAGTGGCTCCTATTAAAGCAATGCCAGAGAACAACGAATACATTTAGCAAACTCAGAATCTTATCCACTGTCCCTTTTTTACAACTTGTCTGGAGTGGTCAGTGTAGCACTACTATTGCAATACATGTCTGGAGTGTACCTTTTGAATGGGGTTTGATTTCCAAGTCCCATCCATGTCCTTGGAAAAGTTAAACTTGATGTGTGTGTACGTGTTGTACAGTAGATGTGAAGGCACCATAATCTTTCAGAGTAACTTGACTTCAGTTGCTTCTTGGAGATTTCCTCCATCTGAAAGTGTTTCTCGGCCTCAAAAAACAGCTGTTCCTTGGCAGCCTGAATGTATAGGCACCGTAACATCTGTCTTGAATGTGGTATCAGCGGAACAGAACTGGCCTTAGCTTTCCTAAAAGCACTAGGAGCTTTATGTAGGTTGTAGGCTGTAAAGGCTGGTGCCAGAACGCACCAGCACCCCAGTTCTGTGAGTGAATGCTATGGCAGTATCTAGTCAACTCACCATGCTGCTCTCAGCAAATTGGGATTTTTAAGCCTGCAGAGTCTAAACTTGGTCTGGACGCTGACTGTCAAGTCTTGCAGCTTTCTGTCACATCTTGAAAGCTGGCAACCAGTCGAGGTTTTTACCCTGGGATCTAACCCTTAGAGAAACAGCTTTGCTTGAATGCTCGCCTTTCAAGAATCTTGTCCAAGTTGTGATTGCTTGATTTGGGGGGAAATGGGGAAGAAAATGTGAATAAAATGAATAAAGGGTTGGTATGACACACCATTGCATTTACCTCGGGGATAAAGGAGGCGACACTACAAACCACTAGAAAAAGAACAGGCATCTTAACATGCAGAGTCTCTGCTTTGTTTTGTCTGTAGTCCATATAGCTGCCCCCCGTAACCTGCTGCTCTCTGAAGCACTGACCACTGTCTGCCTCCTGCCCTTTTTGTGCCTTTCCAGCTACGGCTTTCCAGGCAATGTGAGCATGGGAAATCTCTCTGCCACACCGAGAGCAAGAGCTGGCACATTCAAATCAGGACTCTTGGGCCTCTCTGCCAAGCCTGCCTTAATATACACAAGCCCCTGGCTTTGATCATGCCGTTGATGAGGAACTCCAGCGTCTTCTGAAGACCTACCCCAAAAACATACCACATACATAACCTCCCACGGGATTCACAAGGGGTAGGCACAGGTTCTCTGCAACTCAATACTGATGAATGCGCTACTGTCCTCCGTGTCAAAATGATAATGGCACATGCATTACTCTTCCTGAGAGCCCTGCAGTTCTTTTTTTATCGTATTTTGCACTCATTTGTACCATGAACAATGTCTTGCCTCCCATCACTTACACACCAAGAAGCTTTTTGTCTGTTTATAAATAGGGTCTCACTCGACATAACACAATTCATGATATTGTTTCCTCATCCATAAGCATTTCTGTAGTGCTCATTTCTGTATTTACATTCTGCAACTATCTTTTACAACTAGGCACCCCAGGGGCCAGGAATCGGGCTTTAGCAGGAAGATCTTATTTTTCCCTTTTTTACTACTTGTCTTAACAAGAGAGTTCAAGAATGATGATCTGTGGTGGTTAATAAGGGAATGGATGCAGGTACCTATTCTAAGTGCAGGGACAGGCAAGTGCTTTATAAAAAAATGTCCTAAACACTGATGTCTTTGCTGTATTATGTTCATCATGTCTAATTCATACCTCCCAACACATGGCAGTGGGGGTCTGTTCATAAAGAAACTGATATTCTCATGTATAATGCAGCATTATCTAACCTTCCATATACATCACTGTTTTAGGATGAGTTATCTTGGAGCTGCATGCCCCTATGTTGCGTGGTATCTATCTTACGATAGGTTTGTAACTTATCACAATTGAAACCAGAGGAATAAAGTGGAAGGAAACGCACTTTTCTCTTGAGTGGTTCGTTAGAGCTTAGTTGAAATGTAGCATCTTACAGGGACTCCATTTATACACAATTTGATGAAGGCTCTGCTGCAGGCAACCTGGAAACATGAAATAGAGCTTTAATCATCACACTTCCACTTTTCTCCATTGGGAGCTGTAGGTGTGCAGTGCCTTGGAATAGCAACCTGCTTTTATTTTGATACCTGATATGGATTTATGTGCCTGGGCCTCACATATGCAGATTTGAAAACAATGTCCGTGTATACCAGAGCTACGCAGAAGCTAGGGGTCTCAAGGAAGGACCTGGGCTTCCTGGTAGATGGTAAGCAGAACATCAGTCAGCTTTGTGCCTCTGCAGCAAAGACAACCAACTGGGCTGCACTAGAGGAGCATTGCTAGCGGGTTGAGAGCAGCCTTTCTTACCCTCTGCTCAGCACTGGTGAGACACATCCAGGGTCTGTGTGCAGACCCAGACTCCCAGTACAAGAATGGACATGAATGGACTGGAGAGAGTCCAGTGAAGGGCTACAGAGATGATTAAGGGACAGGACAATCTGGCATAAGGGGAGAGGCAAAGAGAGCTGAGGCTGTTTGGCCTAAAGAAGAGGAGGCTCAAGGGGTATCTTGCCAGTTTGTATCAATATCTGATGGTGGAGAGGAAAGGAGACAGAGCCTGACTCTTCTCAACACTGCACAAGTTGAAATACAGGAAATTATGTTTAAATGTAAGTGGTGTTTTTTTTTGATATAAGGGTGGTCAAACACTGGAGCAGGTTGCCCAGAGAGCATATGGAGTCTCCATCCTTGGAGATAATCAAACCTCCACTGGACATGCTCCAGAGTAACCTGCTGTAATTGACCCTGCTTGAACAGCAGGATTGGACTAGACTGTCTCCAAAGGTGCCTTAAAACCCCATGATTCTGTGATCCTGTGAGTATTTTCCATACAACTGGAAATATACCTTGTAATATGGAGTTGTCTTTTCCACAAGAGACAAGCATTCTTCTGAGAAGTGCATAGGTTATTATGTCTTGGAGCAGAAGTAACTTCCTCATAACTTGTTGGCAGATGCTTGACACATCTGTTTGCTTTAGACTTCCACTGAAAAGGCATTTCTGTTCCTGCATCACATGTGTCAAATTCGGCTTCTGGGGAAATGTACAGATGTTCACACGCAGAGAAGAAAAAAACATGCCACAGGAGTATGTCATGGTTGTTGATACATCATACAATGTATTAATGAGGAAAATATGTTTCCTTTAATTAAAATGTTTTGCTTGCCTAAGCTTAAGATATGTTTTGATTTCAACAGGCTTTTATATGTGTGTGGTTAAATAAACACATTGGATGTGTGTGTGCACAGAGATGCTCACGTGCTACTCTTTCCATCTAGCTGTAAGAATTAGCCCAGTGTTGATGGTGAGGTGGTTGTGGGGATATTTTTAGGGAACTGTGTGCCAATGCTTCTGTTGCCTTTTGTCTGCTACTTTGTGGTGTGGTTTTGCTCAGGAAAATAGTTAGAATACTTATGGAACAGTCTGAGACTTCCTAGGAGTTAAAAGTGGGAAATATCTGTAAAACAGGGTAAGTGCTACGTGTGCCATGAGGGCTGGGAAGCAGTGGGGAAATAAACAGGGTGAGAAAGAGATCTCTCGCTCTTCACTTCGTTATTCTTGTGGAACTTCAAAAACAGTAGCTGTTCCATTTGATTTCTGTATGTTGGCCACATGATCGTGCCGTCTGTACATCTCACTTTTCCATTTCTCTGTATTTGATTTCCACGCAGAGTTCTGTGTATTTCAAAGGTGCAGTAAATTTTACTTTTAGTGGGTTTGGGAGCTTGAGTCTTCTCTAACATAGTATTTAATCTTTTTTTTTATCCAGTTCCAGACCCAACAACATTTCTACCTGTTTTCCTCCTCTCCTGTAACGACAAGTTTGCTTTTTCCATCAAATTAGGACAAAAAGTGTGGTCTCTAATGATGCGAACAGGCAATCTCTGATCGTTCTGCTGCTGCAGTCACAATGTCATTCGGGGGTTTTGCAGTCTCCCACTCTGCATGTGGGGCCCAAAGAGTTCAAGCTGTGAACATTTCAGTCTTCTTCCAGTAGTACTGGGATGCCTACTACCTAGAAAACTCAGGGTACCCTTGTGGGATCTGACTTCAATCTCGTCTGTGCCAGAAGCCTTACGCGGTTCTAGGGAAGGTGGCGTCCAGTTTTACGCTCCAAGGTCAGGATCTAAGCCTGAAACTGCTCTTTGGTGTGACTTGCAGCCATCAGCAAGAGCACATCTCACTATCTGAGATACTACAGCTAAATCCCATTCCCCCAAAAAGACAAATCTTGAGGCATTTCAGGTGTCACACTCTGGTAATTGTTGGCATATACATTTCCCTAAAAATTCTGGCTTGCATTACACAGAGGGAACAAAAATTGCAGAGTTCAGGCCACACATCTGCTCCACAGCTGCAACAAGCATCGCATTTATCATCGGCTTTTGTGATGCAGGGTAAACTATGACAAATCTTGTCTTCCTAGCTAATTAATGAAAGGTCTTGAGAATACCTCAGTTTGAGAAAAGGAATGCAGGGATGGGAAAAGGGAATGACAATGAAAATTTTTTTTACAGGAGAAGGAAAAAATGAGCCTTAGTAGCAAAGAAAGAATGGAAAATAGATTTTCCAAACTTCTTTCAGAAAACAGAATTACAAAATCAATGGATAAAAGGCAATTTGCTGTATCTACTGATGATTTGGATTTTAGTAATGCATTTGATGTGGTTTCTCATGACATTCCTGCTTGCAAAACAAGTTTACACATTGGTTTGGGTATAAACATTGTGTTGTAAGTACTGCAAACTGGCTGAAGGATAATTATTAACAGCAATGTATCTGTTTTGGGGAGGTGTCTAGCAGCGATTGGCACCAAGATGGAATTTATGTTGATTCTTAGCTACTGACAATGATTTGAAAGAAGGCTGTGCTAATAAAATCTTTAGAGGACATTCACTTGGGAGGTCGAGTGGACAGTGAAGCTGCCCAGGGATGTCCAAACAGACCTATAGAGAATGTGCATATGAACAGAAAACAGCACAGTGACATGCAGTATGGAAAATGAGAAGCTAATACATGAGGAAAACCTCATTCTGAGGGAGAAACCTAGAAGAACATTTTGCTAGTGGAGACCTGAGGTGATAGATAACAGAAAATGAAATACAGACTTGTGGTGCAATGACGTGGCAGCAAGAAAGTCCCAAATGGGATGGGGAATAGAGGCAGGTATTTCTGACCAGAATTATAACCCCTCACAGGACAGTATGCTCCGTTTTGGGCACATCGGGACTAGACTGGGTGGAAATTCACAGAAAATCAGCAAGTTTGTGTTTACGTGCACCCAAGTGACAGTGGCTTGGTCTCTCTCGAACTGCTGAAGTGGAGGGCAAAGACATGAGTGGGTAGTGGCTGTGTGTAGGAACGTGAAAGGCATAAACACCATGGTGTTAGAAAAAAATGATACAAGGTTTTATTAACGGATTGCTAGGAATAATACAACTGAAACTATCAACTGGAAAATTGAAGGAGGATATTAATGAAAACATCCTGAATGAATGAGATTGTTTGGGCTGGAACATTCTTGCTTGGGTCTTTTAAACTTGGTTTGGGGAACATAGCGCAGCGCTGTGGAGACGCAGTTCTGCCTTCGTGCTGGAGGGTGGATGAACTGAACTGATTTTTAGATTGTGTGAGCTCCTCGAGTCTGCAAGATACTGTGCTTCCTGGGTTTTCACTGTTTGAAGTTTTCCGCAGAGCAAGCCCCGTGTCAACCGCAAGTGAAAAGTCAGAATTGTCCTTGCCATTTGGCCTGACCAGGCCACGTGAAGCCTCACAGAGTTATACGCTTACCGACATGTCAGCATCTAGGCTTGAAAAGGCGTCTGCGATGGAGGAACGGTACAGAGTATGCAGGATGGTGTGGCCCTTCTGCGTGTGGGTGTCCATGCTTGGAGGCCTGCGCGGTCGCTGCGTGTAGAAGCATAGGTCTGGGCAGACAAGGCTGAGGGGGTGTGGACAGACAGATTAATGTGAATCTGTGCGGTTCGTTGGTTGTGCAGAGCTTGAACAATCAAATCCCTTCAGTTCACTCCACTAACTGGATTGCTTATGACAAAATCACAGCTTTTTCTCCAGCCCTTTTTAATCTCCATTTTGAAAAAAATTGGAAATGACATGGTGAAGTAAGACCAATTAACATAAACAATTGCAGTTTATTTGCTTCCACTGTTTTACAGCGTGCAGTCGGGTAGAGCAACATGCATTGCTATTTTGGAGACATCAAAATAAATAAGTAAATAGATACATAACCCTGTGGGCTTACAGATTGAGTCAAAGAGCAGGAGATTATTTCTGGCACTGCACTCAGAAAAAATTGTTGCCTTTGAAAACACCAGACATTGACAGTTTTGCATCAGGACGAACCTAGGATGAGGTGGAATCTCTCCATTCACATTGTGCCAATTCAGCAGATGTTTCAGACAATTCTGGAAGGTAACAAGGAATGAACAGAGACTAGAAACCAAAAACAACCCCAGATCTCTTGAGACAAAGGTTACTATTTCTCCCCCATGAACTCTCCTCTATGTGTAGTGCGGTAGGGTTTATCTAAGCATTTACATTTGGATTTTAGTGCTGTGTAGAGCTTTATACAGAAAGATGCCAAATCTTTAACAAAGAGAGTATGTGTCATTATCTCAATTTCACAGGTAAGGAAGCAGAAGCACACAAAAGTGCTAAGACTTGCTGGCAAAACACACAGTAAACCACAGCAGAGCCAAGCACCTGATAGATGATCCTGTGTGTTTGCCTTTGGGCCCTGTCATCTGTCATCTTAATGGTACAAACATTTTGGGTTTAGTCACTGGAAAAGCAGAGGACTTAGGGGAAAAAAAAATAACACTCCAGAATTTGCCAAGTAAAATCAAAACATCTAATTTAAAAACTTCTAAGAAATAAATGTTGTGTCATTGTTCTTTGCAAGGAAAATGCTCTCAATTAAAGCTTTATAAATATTAAGTTATGCCCACCCTCATTCTACAAATTAAAACCATCTACACTGGAGAGAAGCTACTAAGAAGAGTTAGTCAGTAAAAATACCAGTGATTATTCTACCATCTCATATTCTTTTACCAAAACAAAATAACATAAGCTTGGAGACTGACTGACTTCTATCATAAACATTAACATGCTGTGCTTGGACCTCTTGAGATCTGTTGAAAACCAACATGTTTTGTCTCCACGTAGGTTTCTGCTAATGGATTTTCCATGCAGCCCTTGTTTCGGTTTCTCTTGCCATGTGTGGGACCCAGAAACTCATTGCTGCTCTCGGCAGTATCAGTTTCTGCTGCTACCTTAAAAACATCAAGAGGCTGATTGCACATTACTTTTTTATTATGCGCTATGTATTTTTAGAGGAGAAAGGAGCATTGTTTTCTACCATTTTAACTTAGTGTTTTGAGTGAAAAATAGAGCAGGCAGGGGAAAGAGCAGGTTTGTCTTTCAACCCATTACGTGCTATGCTGATGTGTTTGAAGTGTGCTCCTAATAGTGAATTTCATTCTTTATTGACATATTCTATTTGAATTGTGTTTAGCACTTTGATCCCCAGTCCTTGAAGAGTACTCCACTGCACAGGTTTTCTGTACAATCAGTGAGGGAGGGGTAAAAACAAACAAACAAAAAATTTTAAAAAAAAGAAAGAGGAAGAAAGAGCGATCACTGCCAGGGGACTTCAAATCTGATCGTAAGCGTTGTCCTTGCAGGAGATCTCATGGGCAGAGCAATCCCAGCCTGTCTTCTTGCAGCTCCTATGCATTTCAGCTGATCAGTTTTCAAATGCTTCCCATTCTTAATTCATTTGTGTTTAAGTATTGCTTGTATTTAAGAAGCTGCAAAGATCAAGTGGAACACCTGCCGACCCATACCCCATCCATACAGCACAAGGAACTGGACAAGAGGATAAACCAGTCTTTGTGCAACATGGGAGAAAAAGTCTTTTCCTTTCTTAGGAGGAGAGGTCTTATTGCTACATCCTTGCCTCCTTTCCAGCCCTGCTAATTGTAGTGGAATTGCCTCTGATTTTCACCTGAGTGAGATGGCACTTTGCCAGCTTCAGCATTCTTTCTTTGTGTTTAAAGTTTCAGAGAGAGTTAGGAACTTGTTTTTAAAGATTTCTTTATTATTAGTTCTATTTGAATTCAATATTTGCTTACCTCTCACAAATAAAATACATGCACCAGGAATAAAAAGAATAATGAGATTTGTTTAAAATTGTTTTATATTTTTACATGATAGCATTCACCTAATGTTTTCTAGTTTTTCTGTACAGCCATGTGGACTAGAAATTCAGACTTAAGAAAAAGTCAACACAGAAATCACCCAAGCTTAGGTTCCTGTGCAGTCTCTTGATTTAAGCAACACTTCAAAAAACATTAGCTATTGCAAGACTCAATAAAATCACTGGAGGTTGCAACATAGAGTGGGGGGAGTGGCTCACCCACTATAAATCTGCCTGCTTCCCCGAAGTGAGTAGAGCTAGGACTCTTTGCACCAGCTGACGTGCCTGTCCCAATGTATTTTGACTTGCAATTGTTTTTTGATTTAAGAGAAATAAGTGGTTAAAGTGTGGCCATCTGGCTCACACAGAAACTGGAGAGGGAGAGTCTCTTTGACTGAGTTTCCCTTACAAATAACTCAGCCTCTGAAGCTTATTCAAATTGTTTAAAAAACAACATGCAAATGAATAGAATGAAATAACAAAAAAAAAAATGCAGAATGAGACTCTGTAAATGCTGCATTTTGAAGTGCTTGTAGATGAAATACAGTTATAATTATATTAGAGCAACATGTATCTCCTACCTAGAAAGATGAGGACTCAGCCTAGATGAGACTTGTACTTGAATCCAAGGGGGCTTGAAGGCAATCCAGAAGCTCAGAGAATTGAGCTGATGGTCTGGGACCCCTGGTGCAGGTGAGAAAGTATCTGGTCTGTAACTGACCCAGGCTCTAAGCTTTCCTACTGACCACTTTGCGGAACGTATAGCCCCCACATAAAGGAGAGCTTCCCTGCGGGGGTAGCAGTGCGATCTCCACAGTTAGTCCTTCACAGACCACTTCTTACTATTAGATCAACCTCTCAGTGCCTATGGCTACTTTTAAATATACACAAAGCGCCCGAAATTTCACCTAAGCAGTGAAATGCGCTGGCACAGGAAGGTTTGTCTGGTACAAGATTCAGGTGGACGTGGCGTGAGTTGCCATAGTTACTGTGTTTGGTAAAGGCATAAACCTTACTTCATCTTACTCGCAATCTTTCTTTCATTTTGGTTTTGATTGCTTGGTATAGTTTTTATTGGTTGATATAGTTTCAGTATTACTGTTGCTTCCTCTGAATTTCTATTTTTACCAGTATGCACTGTACTTAGCTTAAAAATATACAGAATATTTGCAGTATGCAGGATGCTGCATATTCTAGAAAAATTATACAGCCCCCTACGTTAGTGTGACATCTTTAGCCTGAGATTTTCACCTACCAAAAGCAGAGTGTAGTACCAAGATAAGCCACAGTTAGTTAACACCACTCAATCAAGCATCATGGGTATTTTCATAGTACATGAAGGGTAGGTTTTGTCAATCTTATTTTTGTCTGGGTTTTCCTTACTCTCTGAGAAACCTCATTACAAGAATTAAAGCTTCTACTGGCATGTGTGCTAATCTATGTGAACAGGAATGCAAGAGTCTGACCTTTAATGTTACTGATACTTTCTCATATTTTTACTGGTGTAGAAACATGTCTTATTCTATGAACACAGCGCTGGTTCCAAGAGAACTGTAGGATGCTGCTCAGTACGAGTAAGGCCATTTGAATCTGTTCCTAAAGATTATTACTCTGATGAAGTGCAAAGTATTTCCAGTGTTTGTTTGTCATCATTGTCAGCAGCTATGCACCTGGCTCCTGGTGCTCCAAAAAGAAAGCTGCTCTATTTTTTTTTTCTTCTATTTTAAAAGCCTTTTTGCAATAAATGAACAATGAGCTTCTCCTCAGACATCCGAGCACAGCACTGTGGCACCCTGCTAGCTGTTGCCTTGCTATGTGGGAAGAACAAAAGCCAATAAGCAGTGATGACAACCAGGTAATCCAGTGTTTCGCAGTTCTCTATCTCAGGGAAAAAGCTGCATTCCAGTGTCACTCCGGCACAGGTGAATCTCTGCTCCTGTCTGAGATGCAGCTGGAGGCAGAGATGCTTCCAGGATGACTCTTTTACTCTGCTCTTTACCTGCAGTTCTGTTCAGGCCCTGCAGTACATGAGATGCTGAAGACTGTTAGTATCCAAATCAGAGTAACAGTCCTTTTCCTGGTAATGTTAGTCAGAGGGGGAAGAGAAATAGCAAGATCATTTTCTGGAGAGCACTTATGAGGCAGAGGTGACACATTGCTGTTTGGACTAGTGGGAACCTGGTTCTTCCAATCATTTGTTCTCAGGGCAGAGCACAAGCCTACCTAACACAGCGCTGCCAGTCATAAAAAGCTCAGATGGAAGAACAGATGTGAAAGGGAAGCAAGGGAATGGATCAGGGTATAATACAGGGACTTTCTTGTTTATCTGTGCTCCATTAATTGCTTCTTCGTATATTAGTTTCTAAAAACGTGAGTTAGGCTCACAGGACACATGACAATTTAAGTGTTGAGTTTATCAATAATGCTGTGGAGAGGCGAAGCAGACATCAGACACTCTGCTGTCGAGCCCGTGCTACCCAAAGGGCTTTCAAAGTGCCCCAGTGCAGTGTCCGTTTTGGCCAACCCAAAAGTACTTTTCTTCATTTAGATGAGAAGCCGTATGACCCCTGAAAACAGCTTAGCTCTACACCGCTGTAGCAGCAAGGCGATGTACAACTGTACCTGACGGGCGAGTCTAAAAGGTCTTTGCTTCTTTGTACAAGCAGCACTCAACTGAAGTTGCCCTGTTCCCATCGTTGATTCAGAACGAGGTGACTGTCCTACAAATGGTTTTCTTTAAGGCAGGGGCAGCTCAAAATCTGCTGTCAGGAAGGTACTCTCTGTAGTTATTCCCAAGTGTGTTTTTTGCCTTTCCCTAGAGCATTAGTAATGCAATAAAGTTGATTCACCTGGAGGTAGAAGGGGAAAGGTTTCATAACCAGTTTATCTCCACTGTTTTTTTTCTCCTCCAGAAACTGAAGTTATGGGTTTCTTCCTGCTGCAGAAAACCGGTGGCAGAGGTTTTTGTTTTCTTGGGTGACACTAACACCTCATTTCTACCTGTTCAGTGCCTTGCTGCTGGAAAAGTGTTTCATTGTATGGGATTCTTTGCAGCCATTCTAGATTGTAGTGCCTTCGCCCCCATTAATCTTTCTTATTGTTTCCAAATTTCTTTTGTTCTCATTATCAGCACACACCATTGAAAAGCAGCCCTCAGCCAACATCTTAAAATGACCTAAATAGTGGTGCAGACACCTGGTCTTTGAAAGAATTATGCCATTTTCTCCTGTAAGTGTAATTATAGTTGCTAATGCATTGATCCATAGGAAAAATGGTCCTGCACAGTACCTGTATGGTCAAAGCAGCTGAAGGGAGTAGTTAAGAGAAAGCTACGCTGCGTTAGACCGAGACTTGTAGCACCGTGTAACTGTGAGAGATCTCAGACTCCTCTCTGTTCTCCATGTTGCTGAGTTGCTGTTAGGTCTAACAGTTCTTCTTTGTATCAACCTATAAATACAGCTGTGTCTACTGGATTTTGCCCAAGGGCTCGTACATCATAGTTTGCTAAATTTTAATCATGCTTATGTTTGCATTTGAGTGGAGTTCACATGTCCCATAAAGCCCTTAATCCTCAGTTTGCCAGCCCAGGCAAAATGCCCAGTCTCAGCTGAGGCCTTCCTTGCAAACTGCACTGACTCCATTGACTTCTCACCATGTTCTCTGATGCATTTATGGATCTGATAAGAGCTCTGCTACAGATCTGCACTCCTTAGACCAGCAATATAAGCTGCTGTTGATACCATTCGTTAAGAAATACTGTACAAGCATTCTGTCAAGCAAATGAAATTCATCCATCTCTCCTGGTGATTTAAAAAAGGAAGTATCTTCCTATCAGCGTACAGGGACAATGACAGCTGGAAAATAGTTTAGCAGAACTGCATGGAAACACTCAGTTTGTGCTAAGAGGTTTGAAAAACATGTTGTAATTATTGTTTGGCTCCTTTGTATACAGTGTTGCACGATCTAATCCTTTTTAAAAAACAAATTAGCTGTGCAGTTTGCATCCAATTTCTGCATGCAATTACCATGATTACGTGTGCAGTTCACATAACTGCACGTAGGAACTGTCAGAATTGTCCGCTTGGATATGTGAAGTGGAAATGCTGTTGTCTTTCGCATGCGTTGGTTTGGCTAGCTGATTTGCAAATCTGCCCCTGCTTGTGGCCTCCTTTCCAAAGCAAAGTACTTGTTTCAATTTAAATTCAGTCATTCCTTAAAATTGACAATTATAGACTGAGGTACATTCATTTGACAAGGAAAGATCTTCTCCTAGAACAAATTATTCAGAAGAATTTCATTTGTTGTTTCTTTTTTTCACCCCCCTTTGATGTGTGGTAGTACAAAGGAATCCAGGACATGGCTCTTCAGAAAAGAAAGACTTCTGAAATATCCTATGGGCAGCATTTTATTCGTATGCATTTCTGTTAACAAAACATTTCTTGAAACTGTTGCAGATGTGCTTGTTAAGATTTGCATGCGCGAAGTGCAGTACATTGAAACTCTGACCACAATATGTTTTCAAGTTAATATATAGCCTCTCCATGCATAGGACTCGGATGAAAATACATGCAAAAATTATGAGGTGCACAAGCCCAGGATCTGACTCTGAAAACAGAGCAATTATATGAGTACTATCACTTTGGAAGCCGTTAAAGAATCAAAACAAACCAGCCAACAATATTTTATAGTTTCTATTCTGTTTTGCCTGGATTCTGTATTATAACTTATCAGTTTCAGGCTGCAGCAGAAATTGAAACCGCTCAAAATATGAAACAGAAGTAAGATGATAGAGCTTTCGGCTCGATTACATCTGAAACACATGTATGAAGGGATTCTGTGGCTCAGAAAGAGACAGTAACTTTACTAACATCATACACCAAGAACATCATACACCAAGTCAGTGGCAAAGTCAACACTGGAAAAGAAAGTCTTCTGTCTCTCAGTCTTTTGCTCTTATCACTGGGCCAATGTAATAATATATTTTTTCCATATGTTGTTATATATTTATTTCTGTGTTCCTCTCCCTCTTTTTCCCGGTTCTTGTAACAACTTTGGAAATTATTGACTTTTTCTTCAATTCCCTAAGAAGCCTTCTCACATCCACTTAAATACCAGAACCTTTTATGGTAACATCCCTTGGCTTACGCAAGGCCTCTTTATCTTCATCTAAAGCTCCAGAGGGAAATGCAATTCATCTTTATTTCCTTAATTTGTCTTTCTTTTAGAAGCTGACCATCTTCTTCTGATTTCCATTATTCTAAGCCAGATTTGAAAAGTTCTGGAGCTTCCGAGCCTGGGGATATGGGTAGCTCAGAGCAAGCAGAATTTGAACTCCTCAGTGGTGGTGGTATTGGGTGAGGCCCCACCACTGAATGTTGTGTAGAAACTACAAAACTGTAGAAGTGCTTTATGTTTGCTGACACTGCTTAAATAGCACTGGTAAAAATAGCGTGTCTATTGACTCTGAGCAACAACAGAAGGGATTATTTTGGATCTTTTGAGTCATATACCAAAATTTTCACATGAACACCTCTAATACATCACATTCCTAAGCTGAGGATGAGAGAGGTCTGCATCAGAGATGGGAATTGCTCCTCAGAGATCCCTCTGCTTTGCTGTGGGGCCATACTGATTTGTAAGTCCATCTGGAACTCAAAGGGACCCGACAATATTGCTTTCATGAGCATCTTTTGACAGTTTTCTCCCAAAGATAGGGAGTCGGAGCACACAGAAACCCTTGCTCTAAGACAGCCTTGTTGGGTCACACAATGAAGGCTGGAAGGTATGTTTCAACTGCGTTGGGCAGTACAGCTGCCACAGGTTGTCCACTTGCGAAATGTGTTGTTGAGGAAGGAGAAGAAGGAGCTCTGTGGTAATGCCCTGTCTCAGAAATGATTGTCTGACTATTTTCTTAGTTGCTAAAACAAGGCACAAAGCCTCCGAAGAAAATATTTATTAAGCCACAGATGGCAAAGCTGAGCCTCTGATTTCCCTAAATCCTTAAGAGGATTGTGGTACAGCTTATAGGAGCATCTTAGTGGCTGCATGTGCGGCTTCTTATTAGATGTGTCATACATATATACACCCACAGTGACTTGAGTAGAGGCAGTGTTAGCATTCCAGCTTTGCTAATTACACACCTTAAATTAGGGTAACAGATAACTATTTTTTCTTTTCTTTGTTTATATTTGTGGGATGCCAGGATTTCGTGTACAGCATGGTAAATGGCAAACCTATTTTGTATGCTTGATTTTAGATATAGTGTATATATTTTCTTGATTTTAATTACAGAATTGAGAGGAAGCAATAATAGAAAGATGAATGATTAGGGTAGTCATACCTTTGTTTCGAGCAAGGCATAAAAAAGCAGAAGATCATTCCAGATAAGTACAGAAAAATAAAGGAAATACATAATTACATTTATCGATGTGTCTTTTTTTCTGAGATACTCTTTTACTTGCACTCCTTTGTTGTTCCCTATATTTTCTGAAATGCCTGTCTTTAGTTCTCCTGCTTTTATTCATCTTTATTTCTTCATATTTTACAGTTGTAGAGAGATGAGGACTGAAAATATAATTGGAAAAGATCATAGTAATCAGTGTCCAATCTTGGCACAGACCATATTCAAGCCCTATCTCAGTTGTCTTCATCATGCTCTCTTACATGCTACTTGAGAGTCTCTAATTTTTTGCTGGTGTTGGTAACAGTGGTTTTTCAGCAAAATATCCTCAGTCCAGACAGTTGACAGTACACTATAATTTTATTGAAAAATCCTCGTTCAGGCTATGACTTGTCTAGAAAAAAACAGATCAACTTTTCTAGCGAAGGATGGGGGAGGATGATGGTAAATGTGATTTTTAAAGGAAGAGCCAGTGCAACAGATTTTCATGTTTGTCAATTTTGCACATTTCCTGAATGAAAGAAAACACGGGCCAATGTGAGAGGGAGCAGGAGAGAAGGTGTGCAGCAGTCCTATGATGCCACCAAACTGAGCAGACACAATTATCCCCTTCTGCTGGACCACGCATCTCAGATTAGTTCTCAGGGCAGACCTCTTGCTTGCCCATATATACACTTATTATCAAGAGAGAGTTTTTGAGCTAAGTGCTGCCTGGAAAAGGGCTTGAAAGTTTGGCCATATAAACCAGCTTCCCTTATTTAATTTCTGCAGCTTTATCGAGATGAAACTTTGTATATTGCTTGACAAAATTAGTTGGATTATAGGAAAGTAACTCCTGAGTTTACATTAATGTCATCTTCACATCGAAACAATAGATTCCAAAGCATTGCTAGCAGCCAGATCCAAGGAAGAGCGTCCCTTTATAAGCAATCATGCACTAGATTTTGACAAATTGCAGTTAATTTTTGAACTTCACCTTTTGCAACAGATTCTCAGATGAATTTTATTATATTCACTGAAAATTATAAGCAGCATATTACAGCAGCTGTGCCCTTGTCTCTTCTGTATGCTGGAGAGATCAAAGAACCAAACCATTGCAGAGATCTAGCAAAGTCTGGTTGTTCTGCTCCAGAGGAGACCTAGAGACAGTCCAGCGTGGATACAGGGTGAATGATCATGAAGACAAGACATTGGGTTGCGACAGGGGGTGAACAAAATAGACAAAGTACATAGAACTAGAGAAATCAGCAGTATGAATATTCATTTTTCAATGACCATGATACTAAACCCAACAGTAACAATGACTGCAAAACATAGTTATAAATAGCTGAAATAAAGTCAGCTGGTATAAAAGTAAGGCACACGGTAAAGTGTATAGGACTGGGATTTTTCCAGTCCATAGTGGAGGCACACCTACCAAATTCATAACTACAAGAGAGGAAACATTAGTTCATAGAATGAATAAGATTTTCTCATTACTGACATACCAGACTTCCTAGTTCATGCAGAACACAGAAATACAAAGGGATGTTTTTTGGGTATTGACTATAAGAATATATTCAGTTTTTTTAATTTTTGAAGATCCACTGGAAAATGAGTCGAACTGCCCTGCCTTGGGTATCAGCTGAAATATGTCGGCTGTCTGGAAAGGAAAGAAAGCACTGCATGTTTTTGAATGGCAAAAGAACTTTGTGATTTCTGGTTAGCTCTGAATAAGCCATCAAAGATGAGTTGTTCCTTAATAGCATGACTGATTACGTCATGAGAAAATATACTATGCCAGACAGAGATAATCTGTGATACAAAGCAACCGTGCAATTACTGCGCTCAACTGTGCTGCGAACATGGGCCACTTTGCCAGCTGAAGGGAAGCGCTGGTAAAGTTGTCATGGAATTCGAAGGCCAGCTTGCGTAAAGTTGGATTCTGATTGTGAACCTCTTCTGTTGGATGATTTGTATGGTAGAAAAACCTTTGAATAGTTATTGATGGTTGCAGTGTTCTGGAATTCGTAGAAGGACTCCTAGATCAGCTGCTTTTCAGCTTCATTTAAATTTTTGTAGGATAGTTTGGGGCAACTGTGTTCCTGAACAGGTAGGTGAAACTGGAGTGCAGACAGGAAAAGTTTTGTCCCTGGCAAAGGTGTCATTACAGATTTGCTCAAGACTTTCCTCCCTAATTAAATGGGTGTCTTCCTTGACTTTGATCTGATGAGTCATTCATCTAGAAACTACTTATGTTCTGCAAGGCATCCCTGAATAAGTCCCTCAATATATTTATATCTGTAAGATGATTTAATATTGAGTTAATGATTTAGGGACCTATCTGATTCCCAGAAAAGCCAGTCAGATACTTCTCACTTGTCCACATCTAACCAACTGGGTATAATACCTAACTTACATTTAAATACCGTTTACATTTCCACCAAAGAATTTATATTGCTTTCTAATACCTTGGATGCAGAGCTTTTTATAGATTACTACCCCATAAATCGTTAATCCTTACTTTTCAAGTTATCTTTTATTAGAAATGGAACAGAAAACAAAGCTACAAGTACAGACCTAAACCCTTCGAATTCTGAGAGGTTCCAGATTCAGGTACCTTGAACATAAACTTCATTCTGTGGCTTTGGACTCAGACTAAACAGAAAATAAGCCCATTTTCAGGTTCCAGTTTGAACATATGGTAAATTCTTCTGAGATTAGTTGGCCTGGTGGGTTTGTGACACTGGAAAGAAAGTCAAAATCAGAAAAGGTAATTTCCTTGCTCTCTCCTGAAAAGAAGTAAAATTGATTTGTTGCTGATATTTTAGGGGAGATTTGTTTCTAGAGACAGCAGAGAAAAGCTAATTCAGCCAGAAAGTCTTCCTGTTTTCCAAGACAAATCAGTCTGTTATTCTGTGACTTTGCCATTGCCTTCAGCAGACGGGGAATTAGTAGCCAAGGAGTATGGGAGCTACTAAGAAATTCTGTCCTTGACTTTAGAAGTCCAATGCATGGAAAATTCATTTTTGACTTGGGAACTGCTGGCTTATACAGTCACTGGTGACTCATGCCTGCTGCATGAGGGAATCTGAAAAGAAACTCTGTGAAATTCAGGAGAGCAGCCTGCGCTGTGAGAAGCGTGTTTGCTCACTTTGGCTGCTCGTGTCACTGAGGCATCTAGTTCTACCGTGTGTAGTACCTGCCTTGCAGGAGTGGGTGCTGAGCTGTGGTGATGAAAGCATGGCTTCTTGATGAGCACATACGACAGCGAAGATAATAATTAGTGCAAAGGCATGTGGCAGAGCATCTAGCCCACACTGAGGACAGTGTGGAGCCATACCACCCACGAGGGATCTCTGGGATGATAGCTTAATTGAAAGGAGTTGCTCAAGCATGTACCACACCTGGCACAGAGTTAGAAACTTCTGCTTCAGGTAATGTTTTAACAAGTTGTTTGATTTTCTCTCTTGTCACCTGAACCAGAAGATTCTGGTGCCTGCTTATTGCATAGACACACCTCAGGTTATGCACCAAACCTGTTGGTTTCTTTTTTTTCCCTTGGTTTTGTTTTTTAAACCAGTTGCATTTATGTGCTCAGGCCTCTTCTGCGCTTCAGATCTCAATTGAAACCGTAAATGGGAGGATGAAGAAGGTGGCCACCATGAGTGCATAGGTGAGAGGTGGAGTGTTCTACTTCATTCCAAAGAACAGGAATCATATCTGGTCAGTCAAGCTTTTATCCCAGCTCCAATTTTTATAGAAATTATTTGTAGAAAAAATGAGCATTCAAGGTTAGGCTCCGAAATCTGAATTATATGGGCTTATTGATAACAAATATCAAAAGCCCAGCACTTCCTTACTGATCATATTTTAAGGTTAAATACAAAAAATAGTAGTCATATCAAGAATATACACCAAAATGAAAAAGAAAAATGCCCTACCCTGCCTAACAACTCCTTCTCTTTCGAAGACACCTCTGGCTCTTTTTCTTTCCTCCAGAGAAGATAATTGAAGTGTATCTGAAAGAATAAATAATTTAAACTATTTTGGACAAAGAGGAGAGAAGAAATTCCTGTGTCAGGTTCCTGGTCTGAAGTATGGAATGGGTTGGAGCTTGAATGTTTTGGGTGATACGCAGTGTGGCTCTCTCTTTGGTGATCCGAGAGCTTGCAGACAGGCAGAACTTCACTCCACTGCGTGCTGCAGGTAACGAGTTCCTGCTCTGGTAGAGTCTGGCTCTCCAAAGGACCAAGGGCTGAGAAGGGACTTGATGCCTTTTGCACCACTTTCGGTTTCTGGATGACTTCAGGATGGGACTCCTGACAGATCACAGCATGAAACATGGGTCATGATGGCCAGCAGGAAAGAAGAGTATTTTATGTCATTGTTGGTGGAGACAAAAGAATAAAGGTTGTGGGAAGCTGGTTGTCAAAAAGAAATGGGGGATCTTCTCAGATTCTGAGACCTGTAAAACTAGGTAGCAACCAGCCTCCAATATCTGGAGCAGATCTTAACGCAAGCCCTCTCTGGTTGCTGTTCACAATCTGTGCCACGTCCAGATCTTACCCTGCCAGGTCAAAAAAAGACACACTGCTGTCATCCTGATATGACCAGAATTGATGCTATCTCACTGCTATTAGCCTTGCGTGTGCGTTTAATGACAGGAACCATAAAGTTGGAACTTTGTGAAAACCCCTCTTAGAGCATAAAAGAGTTTATAATGGTGTCAGATACATATAGGTGACATGCTAATGTTTAGATATGAGAGAATGAACATCTGTATTTTCTTAATACCACTCTTAGAGATGATCAACCAAAACAATTAGCGTAGTCTGTACTATGCCCATGCTGATGCCCAGATTGAGACAGGTCAAGGTGATCTGAGCAGCTATGTTTTCCATAAGGGGAAAGACAAGAGAAAGTTTAATGCAAATATCCTATATTCCCTTATCTACTATTAGTCCAAAATGAAATTACAGACTTGTTTCTTTATGAAAGCATGCAGTGGCGTTTCATGCCAGTGACCTGACAGTCTGCTGCCCAGCAAGCTGACTCCAAGGTAGGCTGTATTCAGCCTAATCCCCTGAGCCCTAACCACTTTTGGGAACATTAAGCACTGCTGAAAGCTTCTGGTGAGGAGTAGCGAGCCTACAGCCATCCAACAAAAACCGCTAAGCAGAGAAACTGAGGGGGTCTGGTTGCAGCCCCTTGTGCGTTAAAGCTGCAAAGTCTCCCAAGTCCAGTCCAGGTGGATGTAAGCAGCATTCCTCTGCTGGGGTGGCAAACGATATCTTCCTCCCTGCTGGGCCTCAAGATGTAGCCAAAACTTGTTTACTCTGTAATTTAGAGTTCATTGTAGTCTAAATAGGGATTTTTGCAATGCAAATAGGGCTGTACAGAATGTAATACATTTTATGTATTGCTACTGTTTATTATGGCTATATAACTTATCACTCATCACGTAGACTGGATTGCAAAACACAATGTTTCAAACACACTTTAACTCTCAGATCATGATCAGTAAAGAGAATATATTACACTTTTAATATGCTCTTTCCCCCACAGTATTTTACAATAGCCTGCATAAACCCCATTTTGCAGAAAAAGATTCCAAGAAATTAAAAAAAAAATATCGATTCATGTGCAAAGGTTGTTTCTGATTGCATAAAGTGGGCAGACATCTAATGGGTCCTTTTATTTGATTTCCTGAAGCACCTTATTGTACTGACTGGTACAGATATATGGGGAAGCCTGCTATTAACCCCCAAATTCGGAGTGTTGGAAGATAATCTTCCATAATGGTCTAACGCGAACATAAATAATTGCAGTTCAGCATTGCTAGAACAGTCTGCTGAACTCGGTGCTCTTTAAAGGTGCAGAAACTAGAAATGCAGTCCAGCGGTTCAGGAACAGCAATGTTCATGTGAAGGAGAAAAGGCTTCTCTCTCTTTGGCCTGTAGGAGGTGATCTGGGTTTGCTTCTCCTATTGTTTACACCCTGTGGTAAACTAATAATCAGGCTCAATAAAAAATGAAATGAAAATAGTGCCCGATGAAGTGGTTAATAGTTGTTACATACTCCGATGCTGGACCTTGATCTTCTGACAACACCCACTGCTCTCCAGGTGACATTGCAGATAAATGATTCTCTTCAGCAAGGAAAACAAGTGGTAAAGTGATAAATGCTTCAATCACTGCTGATGGAATACCATGCCTCTTATGCAGCTCAGAGATTAGAAATCTTTTATGAGCTGATTACAGTTCTAAGTAAATGTATTTAGACTGTGTCAAAGAAACCTGATTCTGTGAGCACTATTGAACTACCCAGCTCGTCCCGTACCCCGCTGCGTTTAAGAGGGCAGTGCAGATGGGAACGGGTAACCCCGAGAGACTGGGAACCTCCATCCAAGGAGGCTTTCAGGACTTGGCCAGACAGAGGCAAGTCTGATCTACAGTTGGCAATAGCCCTGCGCTGGGAGGAGGGTGGAACTAGATGGCAGCTGCAGATTTCATCCAATCTCTCTGGCTCCTTCCAACTTTAATAACGCTGTGATAAGTGCTGATGTGTTCTGGGTCTTACGCAGCACTCATCGCCATCATATCTGAGACTCTGGTCTGCACTGCAAGGGCTGCAAATGCAGTAGTGTGCCAGGAGATCCTGGTGCCTCGGGCATCTGTCTAAGCTCCCTTCCAGCACATGCATCTGGGTTGCTTCCCACAATAAAAAGAGCAAGAGGATGAAGTTGTGATGTGTTTCTGGTTTTTGGCCTAAAATGGAATTGAGGGCAGGGCTGAAGAATATGAGTAGATTGAGGAAACGCTACTTCTTCTACAGTTCAGACACAGCCCAAATGCCTGAAAACATTGCTGATTTTAGTTGAACGTTGCCACAAGAAGTTGTTTTTCAGCAATAACGTTAGTGGCGAGAATGGTCACCAGAAGAGAGGGTAATGCTGGAGGGAGATGCTCAGAAATAAATGCAAATATTTGGCAAACTGCAATATCTAACAGGGTTGGAATTAGCCAAGCTGGTTTAGCATTTCCCCTGCCAATATCCACTTTTGTAAATAAGAATTTTGATTTTGTTGGTATAATTGCAATCAGCAAAATGTTTAGTAGAAAGAGAAGTTCTGTGAATTGTGTGTTTCTGCGATTTTTTCTCTGATACCAGAAGTTCAGATTGGATGTGACGTATTGTTCTGCTTTGACTTTCATTTAATTTGAGCAATATCATAACACTGAAATAAAATGGGAGTGGTAGCAAGGAGTCTGCATTTGAATATAATATCTTCAGTCTCACCAACAGCAGAAGTTGCGTTTACATAGATAAATGGTAGTACAAGAGCCACCGTTACTGAGTATTCCATAACATAAGTAGTTTTTCACTCTTTGTGTGTGAGAGGCAGTACTTATTGGGTTAGAAGTACTAGCAGCAGCCTGTTTTTTTTTCTTAAACAATCAAAAACCCCAGCAACTCCAAAATAATAGTCACCCTGGAGTAGCTGGTGTAGGGACCGTAGCAGTAAAACTGTCATTTATAAAAATGCCATTTGGGAACTTCTACAATGTATTTGCTGAATGATTAGGGAGACTGTCAAAGCATAAAAGATTTGGAAGTAAACTGTCCAATGTTCAAAGCTTGTCATAAGAGCAGTTACACTGCAGCTGGATCCTCAGTGGCGTAAACAGATGTCAGCTCTCCATTAAATAGGGATTTCTTCCTACCAGTGCTTTGCCTTACCTTTTAGATGAGCAAAATGCTGTTTTTAGCACCAGAGAAACTACCAGTGTACATAGTACTACTCATAGCATATTTCTGGTACCGGTTGTTTTCAACGCACGAAGTAGTGAATGTTAACAGGAAAGGAAATGCCGAGTACTTCTTCCTCTAGAGGAGATGTATTGCTGTGCAAGGGTCACAAAAACTACTCCTGGCTGAAGTGCAAGGAGGGAGCAGTCTCGCTCACCACGGCTGAGGGCCCAAGGGAGCTGCATCTGGCACTCAGGGGACTGTGGCCTCTGTCTCAAGTTTGCTGTCGGTCGTGGTAGCATCTAGTAGCACTTTCATGATCTTCATTGAAAAGAGGCAGATTGTCTTGTCTGCTGCTCTGTCCTCTGCTTTTTCCCTGTGAAGTGTATTGAACATAGTCATGAACATAATTAAATATTTGCAACCACATACGTGCGCACGGGGCAGTCTGGATTAAAACATAAACAACCTTTACAGTTCTTTCTCCAAGAATACAATTAAAGAAATGTGCTTTCCATCACAAAGATGCTATCAATCCAAAAATCGTGCTTTAGATTCCCAGGACAGATCATTAATAATATTTCAATCAAAATTTGATTATAATAATCCTAACCGGTTTAGTACAAGCCCTGCAGAGCCTTTTATTTTTTTAACTGGATGAAAATAATAACAATGACATGGTCAAAAAGAAAAAAAAAGGAAGATACATTTGATACTGAGGTGGTTTAGAGTAATTTCAGCAGAGACTGTAAACTAGGGGTAAATGTTTTCTATAAAGCTGCTCTTCCTGAACACCAGCATTTATGAAAGTCACATCCACTAAATCTGTGGGTCTTTCTCATGAATGTTTTATCTAATTCTGGCTTTGCTAGCATGTCAGAGGGTTATACTTTTGGTAGGTTTCCAGTTGTCTGGTAGAAATCCAGTTGCTTATTCATGGATGAAATCTGAAGAAGATGGAAGATACTGCAATGAGCAGAATGACCTTTTGGCTTTGATGAGTTGGTCTGGAACTGGAGGGAGAAGCAAAATTCTGTTTTATATATAATTTTGCCTCTCCAATTTTATTTATTTCCTTTCCCTCCACTCCATCCTTGCACTTTTTTCTGGGCACTTGGCAAATCCACAAGTGCCGTTAATGTTACTCCTTGGCTGAACATTAAATGCATATTTTTGAACACAACTGCTGACTCCTCCCTATCTTGCACCTCACTGACATGCCTGGATGCTGTTGGCTCAGCGCCTGGGATTGTACATGTTCTTGGAATATCCCAGGGGAAATCCCATCAAACCTCTCTTGTTCACATGACCTAATGATTGTTTGAAAGTGTCTGGTTTTGCAGCTTCTTCCTTTTCATATCTGAGTTTTGAAGTTTGCGTATTATATTGTTCTTTGGAGAAATTTACTTTGACCCAGGTAACTTCTTTTTGTTTGGCCCTGAAAAACTTTACTGGAAACTATGTGATGTCCGTGTAAATACTGAGATACAGTTGGTCGCTGGACATTTGCCTTAAAGACTGAATACAAACAATGAAAATACACTAAACTTTAGGCCACAATCATTGCGTGTGGTACCTCCGTAACAGATGTAATGCCTTGTACAGAGTTCAAGGCTTGTGTATTTAAAGACTGAGGGATTTTCTTCCCACAGAGTTAAGTAGCAAAATTTTACTGTTGTAGATAAAGACAAGGTTATTTTTATTAATTTTAAACATGTTTTGAATAATATGGACAAGTACAAAAAAGCCCATATGCAGACTAGTCTATATAGGATATTTTTATCTACCATTGTAGTCTACACCACTTCTGTATTAACCATCTTAAGCAAAAATATGCCACACCATTTGGTCCTTAGTATAATGATGCTGTGATTTATTGCGCTCTCAGTTTCCATCCTGCAGCAATTACCAGAAGAGCTGATAATGGTCTGCAATTTGTTTTCCAGAACTGGGAGTAGCTGCCAGCAAGAGCGGCTCACAGGGAAAGGCAGTGGCCATTTACCTGTGCTGCTCAGCCAGCCCAGGGAGGACAGGTCAGTGACAATCCTCTGAGAATACACCATGAAGGACCAACCTCTTGAACTGATAATGGCGGGTTCTTCCAAGATGGTGCTGTGGGACCAAACAGCATAAAAACTGACTTGATGTTAAATGTCTATAAAAAAAAATGAGACCTACTCAAATAATGGACAATTTATCAGTCTTTCTCCCCTCCAATTCACTCATACTGATTTAAGGCATGTCCTTGATTCCAAGTATCAAGTGAGACACCCTCTGTTTTTAAGAGCTTACAGCTCTAGCTATTGGTGGAGATTTCTTATAATGGGATTTACTGTAAGCACTTGTTATAGTTATGTGGAATCTTTATAATCCTGGGGCTAGAGATGTTTCCTGTTTTGAACTGCTTTCTTGATGGCCTTGGAGTTAATGTATTGAAGCGCAACACACATTTTTCAGAATTTGATCTTGCCCAGCTGTGACAACTGTTTATCAGCTGCCAAGAGATGAGATCCTGTGAATCTCACTGCGACAGAGAGATATTGGTCTTCAGATATAATATGATTTCATACTTAGAGAATGCTTTTGGGTTTTCCTAACTATCAATGAGCTTAGTTTAGTTCTCTTTTATAGGAAAAGGATTGCAGGCTGGAAAAAAAGTAGTTTGACACAAGGTGTCATAACCTAGACCTTGGTAAACAATACAGGGTTAGATTTCAGCAGTTTATCAACCGAGGACATCAGATGATACACAAATTTTTTGCAAACTGAGAAAAAGCTTTTTGTCTTCTCTAAGAAAAGGAGAAAGTTGGTCTATATATTGCCATTGGAGAATGAAACTGATTTTTTTAAAAAGCTCCATTTAACTTAGCCTGTATTCTGTCTCCTCTTCTGCTAGCTCTTCTTGTGTGTTTAGACTCTTTGCTCTACCTGTGTTCAGTACCTGGTATTTTGGATGAGCAGTCATGTAAGTTACTGTGTGCAACTGGAGCATAATAAATACGGATTATATCCTTCTGCCTTCATTAGGCTCAGTGTCTGAAGTTTTAGAATGGTAAAATGGACTTCTACTGTGCTTTATTTAAAGGAGAAGAGTTAGATGGTTTGTGTTCCTCAAAACGTACCATATTTTTTCCTGTAAGTCGGCTAGAAAGAGAGGAAGGATTCCTATCGGCATTCCCACTGGTGAAAGTCAAGGATCTGGAACACATCTGAGTAACAGAAGTAAACTCAATCCTGTGTCAAGACAGTGTAACAACCAGTGGATTGTAGATGCCAAGCACAGGTGAGTAAGGACTCTGCATGATTACTTCTTTCTTCTCTCTGTTTTCTTTCCCACATAAACTTCTGTTTGTGAGCACTGCCTCCTGCAATCTCCAGTCAGTGGGATTCCCACTAAGTTTTCAGCAAGAACAGTGATATCTTTGACTGCAGGCACTTTAATGCACTTTCACTTTGGCAAGGAGGCATAAATATTTTCCCACCATCCTTCTCCCTGTTAGCAGCAGCAACTCTTTTTTTTTTTATCTCATTTTGCTCCAAAACACTTCTGAAAGGTTTGTACTGCACTCGATTTTCAGTGGGTAACCAAAATAATCAGGTATTAATTATGGCGAAGAACAAGGTGCAAAGTGTGATCTGTTATAGTTCTTCGGTTCATCTAGAGTAAATAGGAGCTTATCTGTGGGGCTGCCTAGGATTTTGCCTTCAGTGACACCTGGAAGCTATAGCTCAAGATCTTAGAGGAAACTTTGAACCCACTGTACTAGTTTAAACAGGTTTGTGGCCTTTGGCTTTTTGATCTTTCCCTTGGTTCACTGTTAGATTTGAGTGATTGCCGAGTAGTGTAAAAGCCTGGAAATTGGATATTAATCTTGAAACTATTCTTTAGATTCTTTTCCCAAGGAGGGTGTTACACATTAAACATTGCCCATCCATCTGGGCACAAAAGAATGTTTTCCACTTTTGCTTCAACTCCTATTCTCAGCGAGAATGGAGGAAACGCAGTACTTTGCAAGAGTAGACACTGGAGCCACTAAGCAATATGAAGATGTTTTTGTTCAAATGTTTGTATGGCTTATTCTCATTAATTATATAGCTTTGGACTCACGTGAAACCTTACTAGTAAAGGTATCAAAATGTTTTGCCATTTATAATTGACAAAGAAGGCACATACTTGTATATTATTATTGTGGCTTCACAGAATAAGCTGTGCTTGAGATGGGAAGAGATCATGATATATAAATGCCCTACTGCCCTAACAGAAAATATTAACCTATTGTCTGGGCTGTTGTTTTAGTCGCTATTGCATTTCTACCACCCTTTTGGGGAAACAGATTTCCTTTTTGCCTACTTGTGTAAGTGACAAAAAGTGGTGTTTCCATTCATCCACAGTATCAAGAGTTTCTTGAGGACTCTAGGCCTTGAACTTACTCCTACTTTAAGGACAGTAACATCCATTTTTCTTTCTGAAAGATTTTAAGATCTGAAGAGAACTGTCACTCATTCCAGTACATTGCATTTGGGCCCAGGACAGACCCTGATAATTGCTAGGAGTTGGCCACTCGGGAAAGCCGTATGTAACTTGTAGCTTGGGTGAGCACACCAAAACGAAAGAGTTCAGCAAGGAAACCTGTGTACACCTTAAAGGTGATGCCTTCATCCAGTGCAAATCAGAGTAGGACCAGTACAGTTAGGGATTCCCACTAGATTTCTTGAGTATGTGCTCATTTACCCCCTGTTTGGTGTGACCCTTTGCTCCTGACAGGCTTGCAAAGAGCAAACTCTATTTACAAGTCTAATAATGTGGCTGAAGCTGGTAATTACTATACATACTTCTGGAAGATCTATAATATAATTAGCAGCTGCTGTGAGTTGCAAGATGACAATAAGAGAAGATTTATGTGCTTCCTTTTAACTTAAGCATGGTTTACTTCGATAAATACAATTCTGAGATAAGAATAAATGCATATTGCATTGGCCAGTCTCCCCTGTGACACCAAGATATGTATTACCTCTTTGCTCCAATTATCCAAAGTTATGTTGCTTTCCCTTTTTCTCTGCTTTGATTGCCTTTTTAAGTGTTCTCTACCGCCCTTGCCAAAGGGGTGCAATTATCACTACAGGTTAAATCTTTTGATTTTGGATGGAGAAGTTGTGTAAATGTGTTGCCAGTGTGGCGGCTTGGTGAATCAAACTTTCTGTCCTGACATAACTTCTTTCATTAAGAGTCACACCTGATAGTCTGAGGAAGCCTTGGCTGTTTGGGTAAGAAAATGACTGAAGCCAGTGAGCAAGAGAGCTCTTACTCTCCTGGTCTGCCTGGTCCCTCACCATCGCTGTGCTGCCAGAGCTTGTTGCTGGTCTGCCCCTTTGCACCTCTGATGTTCTAGCACAAAGAAGGTGTCCACACTGTAAGTGGCAGCCTTTGAACAATCATTTACTGTCTTGTTAGGCTTCATTAAGCAGAAACTGTCCTAAAGTACTAGTGAATGGACTGTGATCAGGGCCTTCCCAGACCTTAAAACTCAAGGCAGGAGCATAGCTGGCACCAAGTCCAGCTGTCTTACAATCTCTTGAAAGCCCAGAGCGTTCTCAAGTTTTAAAGGCCAGCTCCACCACAGGTGAGTGCACTTTCTGACACAACCTTAACAAAAAAGTCCACGAGAAGGCCCTCGTCAAAATTTAATCCTTTTCAGGCATGGTTTGCCCAACAGGATCAAGGACGTAAGTTCTGCTGAGGTTTAGGATTGCAGAGCTCATTACAGGGGTGCAAACTCTCTGTTGAGGATCTTCATTGCTTTTTACCCATGTCTAATATGGTGAAGACAGATTCATCCTATTGCCTTTCAAGCCCTCTCTGCTCAGAAGGGATTAAGATTTGCATCTTCTACTGCCCACTCAAAGAAGGTGGAGTGAACATCACAACAGCCATGCAACTGAAAGTATGACTGAAGCTAATAAAAACCCCTTCTCTTGAAACATCCTCCTTACTGAGCTCACTGCATGAGGAATACTTCTGTAACCTGCCAGCCTTCGGCACAATTGTACTGGTGTTGTGCAGTTCACTGATTAGAAACAATACTAGATGCATTTATGAGAAACTCTTTGTTGGACCTCTGATCTCTGCATGGATATGCTCATTTGAAATGTGAAAGCAGACTACGTGCTGTGCAGCACTAGACATCTCGGTTAGGTAATAACTAAAATGCCAAATGAAAGATTATGACAACAATAATAACCATCATGATGATAAAATGATGTAATTGGAAAATCTCTCATGTTACCTTTGCTTAGGCTGAGCAGTTTAGAGAAAAACTCTCAGTTCTCAGATGTTGAATTGGGAGAGAAACTTCCAGACAGTAAAACTAGAGGCATAGTTATCATTTATTTGATAATGGAGTTGCTTTTTTGGGGGAAAAAGAGGAGGCACTTTAGTTTTAAAACATTAAAGTTGCCTGAAACACAGAGTGAGTGAAATGGTGGTAATGTGGAACTCTGTGTTTGACTCTTTGGAAGTGTAAGAGGGGTAAACACTTGCCGTTTCAGCTTATAAAAGCGTCCCTGGTTTCTTCATGAGTGTTTCCTAAATTCCACGATTTAAATCCAAATTCGGAAAGAATTTAACTGTTTTTCAGAAAGAGATGAGACCTAATGAAAGCTTTTCTGCTGATTTTGATAGGATTTTGAAAAAAACCCAAAAGATAAAAAGCTCTAACCCACTGTATTTTCTGGTTCGCTCTTGTAGCAGTAACGCTGCTCTCCCTAAAAACTGTAGGATGATCTGGGACCTCATCCAACTCATGGTGAATCTTTCCACTCCAATAGAATTATTGGTGAAAAATATTAGAGGTGATTACTCAGTAAGTACAACGCATTGTCTGTTGCAGGTATTTCCGTTATTGCATTTGTTCCAAAGCTTGGTACAGGATGCCTTGCAGAACTGCACAGTATTACAGGCCTTTGTTTGAATTCTAGCCTTTTTATTTTGCAGATTTTTTTTTTTAATATAAAGAAAGGAGCAGGATATTTGTGAAAATGCAGGCCATGTCAACATAGTTCAATTTCTCAACTTGTCATCTTGTCTCAGTTCTAACTGGAAGAGCCTGAAGAAGGCCCTATGGCCAACTTGTCAGCTCTAATCTCCCCTTCTACTCTTAGCGGATATTTTATTAACACTTTTTAAGACTGTTTTTTATTTATTTTGCAGTCTACATGCTGAGGCAGCAGCCAGTTTGTTTCTCTTCATCTTTCTTTCTTGCTCTGCGCTGCGTGAGAGAGAGGTTGGCTCTTCTGCCACCATAGTCCACAAATCACAGCAAAAGGGATTGTTGCAGTTTTCATAAATGTGGTGTTACTTGAAAATTATAGACTGCAACTGCTTATTGCAGTTCTGTGCAATGGCTGTAAATTGGGCCCTGTATCTTTCTGGTGACAGTCATTCCCGCAACAGGCCTTTTAGGAAATTGGAAGGAAAATTAAACAAGAGCAAGGGGTAGCTTTCCTTTTATCTTTGACATGCCTTCCTGAAATCCTTATCTGTCATATTCAGACAGAGATCTTATTGAATTGGTGGTGGATTTAGATGTTGTCTGTTTGTGAAGCTATGAACTGCTGATCCCGCATGCTCTTTGAGGCAGATCTGTTGACAAGGTCTAGATACACATGAGATTTTATGCGTGATGGACCAGGATGACATGGCATCAACGGAATGTGTTATTTCTCCGTATTCACTGTTCATTCATTTATAAATTGGCTTTCCCGAGCTCGTTTAAAAGGATTGAGCTGAACATGCTGTGGCCATAGGTAGCAAATGGTTTGCAGAGAAGATTGAGTGGTCAGTAAAGGAAGGCTACATGGTGACTTCATTTTTCTTGCTCAGGAGATAAAGATAAATGGGCTGAAGATTCTGTTGTCCTCTTTGCTGGCTGTCTGGACCGTGGATCCAGGCATGCAGGAGTAAACACGTCTACCTGCTTGGTTGCTTACTCCCTGCGGGATGGACATGGAGGCAGGGAGAATGAGGATTGTCTGCTCATCTTATTCACTGGCCTAATTGCCTGAGCCGGTGCATAAAATGGCAGGTAGTGTATAGACAACTAATAAACTATAATCCCACCTTCCCATCCTGTATGAGGAAGGGAACTGCAAATGCAAGGTGCGTTTCTGAGATGCAATGCCTTCTTGAGGTGATGAATCTTACTCACCACCCTGTGTGCTGGGATGTGCCCAGTCCTAACCCAGCCCTACAGTCCTGGCCCTCCTTCAAGTTTAGTTCGGTGGGAAGGGCGCCTCACCTAACCTTACCTTTCTCTTCACCATAGAACTTGCCTGAAATGAACTCTGTGTTGACACTCGCGCCGACAAAAAACCTCTGTCTGGAAATGCCTTTTTATATCTGTTCTACAGAAGAAGAACACATGTTAATTCTGGCTATGGCAGATCCTCTAGGCCCACACCTCTGACGCACCCAATATAAAGAGAGTTTAAACAAGCGCTTCCCCTTAAGGGTGGGAGGGATGCTCAGTTTTATCACCTTACCACACCCCAGATGCAGTCGTGGTTTCCTCCAGGCCCTGTTAGAGCAACCAGGTTCTTTCCCTGCGTGCGGCCAGTGGCCACCATGCTGCGGTTTGTGTCACCTTCCAGTCTCTTGCTCCATAATACTCTCCGCTACAAGAAAGCAGTCGGGTACAAAAGCACCTTCTTGCACAGGCTGGAAAGAATCAGTCAGCGCTACAAGTATAGCAAATGATGGGTTTAACACCCGCACGCATCTCAAACCAAACCAGAAACCTGGCCTTGAGACACCTGTGCCTCGCCAGCGTTCCTGGCATTAGTGCCAGGGGAACAATGCCGTGCCGAAAAAACAGCGTGACAAACCCACAGACACGCCTGGTGAGAGCTGGCACAGATCTGACTTTGTACTAACTGCTCTGCCAGGACAAAGCCTTTCTCACTCGCTATGCCGTGTTTAAAGGGGCATGAGCAAATTAAAAGGCAACGTTAAAAATACTTATTTCCTTATCTTTGCTGTTAGTATTGCTTTTGCTTCTTCTGAATGACAGATCCCAAGAAACCAGATTTGCTTTTGATCTTTAATACCACATGCCTACTTTTCACTAAGCCCAAACAAGGAAAACCTGTAACTCAATTTCACTTTTGTCTGTCCCCTATTTGTTTTCACGTACGAGCACAGTGCTGCAATGTTCAGGCTATAGATGATGCCAAGGAAAATTGAAGTCCAAACCGAGAAGCTGCTTTCAGTGGAATTTAGAAAAACAAATACAGAAAGCTTTCTGTTGCTCATTTTATTTCATTTTTAATAAATCTACATTTTGGGTCAACTCAACCTGACAATGTTTATCTAAATACAAATGCAACAGTTATGGGCATGAGAGCTGAACCTTAAATCAGAGGAGGAGGAGACTTTGATTAGTATTTGACTAGGAGGAGGGAAAGCGTCTAAAGCAAGAGGATTTGAAGACCTTGCCATGTTGCTACTGAAGTAGGTATAAATTTTGTCAGTGTCTTTGAAGGAAGTAGAAACAGACTCAGTTTGTGATTCTGCGTTACTTTAAAACTCTTACTCAAATCTAGTCCTTCTAGCTAACTGTAGTTTTTAGCTGGAGAGCAAACGGGAGGGGTTATTTGGAGTTGCCTTAAACCTATATGCTGCTAAATGATTTACTGGATATCTAGAGACCTATAATCCTGGAATTAGACCTACTGGGATATAAATCCCTGAAGATCACAAGCAGTTAAATAAGGAGTAAAAGGGAAAAGAAAAACCCATCTAATCCTTTCCATGCTAAGGTATATAATAGCACAAAATTGAAAAAATCCATCTTCCACACTGAATAAGAGCGATTACAAATAAAGGCAAGAACATTATCCAAAAATATTAGGAGCTAGAGAAGTACTATGATCAACTAGAGCAACAAACAATTCCTGAAAGAAGGGAAACTGCGTAAATATTCATATATGTGTTTTAAAGAGTCTGCACTAACACTAGTACAGCTCCTTTTGTAAGCACTTTTATCAAAATTCTTAGCCACCCTAATTCCATACCTTTATTGCAAAGGTTTCCCTTTTCTGTGCCAAGAGAGCATATGGAAAGCTCTCATAAGGAGAGTGAAACTGTGAGTCGGATTTTCTAAATGCCCGTGAAACTTCTGCCCTTCTTGGGAAGAAAACATGGACTGAATTGCCCGAGATGGAAATTCAGCAGTCTGCCTCCAAAGCCTGCTGTGGGCAGGAGAAAACTAGCTAAGGACTTCCGTGGCCCAAGGACCAAGCCCTGTTAGTATCTGTGCTCCTCTGTGTTTTCCTCTCCATGTGGGCTGATAATACAGTTCTCATTTTAGACAGCCGAACGCAGGAATGAGATCCACAGTTCTGGTTGCGTCGTGCAGGAGGTGAACTGACCACATACGCTTTGCAGGGGTGAATACAACTGCGTGCAGGTAACGGAGCCACAAAAACTGATTTTGAAGGACGTTGGTGTGATTCGGTGCTGGTGCAAAATACTGCACAGCGCTGAAGAAGACAGGAAGGAAAGTTTAAGCTTATATAATGGTCCCTTGCACACTGTTGCTGGAAAGGGGCAAATGATATTCATTTGATAGAGTGTGTGAGGCAGCGTGCACGGCAGTGTCTCTTCGAACAAGGGTTATTGTCTTCACGGCAGTTATCCTGTGGGAAAAGAAGTAATATGCTTCCATCCCAATTCCTGAAGTGTTCCTGGAAGAGCCAGCTGATAAACTGACTGTGGTACTTCCAGTACCTCATCTGGTCATTCTGAAATTGATTTCACAAATATTTCATGTGTGTCAGGTGGGCTGATGAGGAAGAGAAGAAATCTAAGAACAATTGATTCTACCCTTGCTCTGCTATATATCCTGATCACCTTAATATTGCAGAAGGCAGGCTGCGTCCTGCAGTCCTGATGCTAAGTAATTGGAAGCAATTCCCTCAATAAGGTGACTTGCAAGTGAATAGTGGCAAATACTGCAGGATCTGGCCCTGCACCGCTACTGTATAAATGAGATTTTCTACAAATGGTCACATTCATGTGCAACCAGTGGACGTATTACTTTGATCATTTAACAAAACGAGCAGAGGCAGGTAATTAGTTGTGGCTAGTAAGTATTTGCCCAGTATTCACAAGTAGGAGTGGATCATGGTTATATTCTGCCTCTGGGGCTATCTTTGCATAATTTCCTTTGTTTGGTAACAATGCACATTCCAGACACCAGGAGAGAGTCGTACAATCCTGCTATGGTGGAACCTGTGTGTTTACTAATACCCACGTACAGTTTGTGTGAATATATTTGGGGCCAGTTTCTGCCCACTTACCTGGGTCGTGTGCCTGTGCAGGAGGAGCAGTGGGCATCTGCCTGTTTCAGGAGGCAGGAGTAAGCCTTTGTCAAAGGCGGTACGCTAAAATCAGATGCTTCCCAAACTGCTCCAAATCTCAAGGCAATTTCATGTGTTTTGCCCTTCAACAGATGATTTATGTTAGGAGTTGTGAAGTCAGCATTTCCCTTGATAAATTTTATTCTGCAATTGACATTACTGAAATGGAGAAGTTAGTGGGTTCGCAGAGCAGCGTTTCTCAGATACCACACTGCAGGGTGTGTGTCCTCCTACACTGGCACCTTGGCATTATTCACTAGAGACCGGCTATTCTGTGAACCCGGAGGATACAGAGCAAAGCCACCGCTGACTCCAGCCCTTCCGAAACTTGCTGAGAGGTCAAAAGAGCTTCCTTAGAGATTTTCTTTCTTGGAGATGCACGTTTTAAGTGCTCCTCCAACAAATGCCAATGGGAGCAAAAGCAGATAAATGTTAAGCTTCCTTTGCATTCCACAAGAGGTCCCAGCTGGTCTTTCTCTTGCAGCGGCAACCCTGGGGCTGAAGGCAATGCTTTTTATTTCCTCTCACAGTATGCAAAACAAAACCTTAATAAGGCTTGACATAGCTGTTCTTCTCCATGTATAGTTCAGGGGGCTTTCCCTAAAAAATCTCGCTGGATGCAGGGTGGCCTAAGACTTTCTAAGCACTTTGGCTGAAAATTCTATTCTAAGTTTTATCACAGGGCTTTGCACGTGGATGAATTTCAACCATAGTTTCTGTTTCACCTATATTACTGATTTTTAAGGCCAGCAGGAACCATTATAATCATCTTGGCTGACTCACATAAGCCAGAGGATTTTACTTAGTGATTCCTGCATTGAGCTTATGGTAGATCTAGAGCACATGGTTTAGAAATACGTTCAACCTTGATTTAAAAACTCAAATGACGGGGAGTTTGCCCTGGATAGATTACTACCCATCCTTGGTTTGTTCTTGCGGATCAATTATCTGACTTCTTCTGACAGAATTTAGGCTGTATAAGAAGAGGAAGAAAAATATAGTGGTGTCTCCCTCCACAACCACCATATTACCTCAGATGAGACTAAGAATTGCATATATTGATACTTATTTTTTACAAATCAGAGCACAAGTATTTTCAGAATTTCAAAGAAATAGCATGTTAGAACAAGACACCCTGAGAGCTGGAGCTTTTTCTTTAAATATTTGTGGTGAAGTTCCTATATGTTACACAAACACATTTTTCTGGCAGCTGAAGTGTTACTTTATTTATATACTTGGAGGCTTCATTCTGGGAAATAGTGAAGTTGAAAAAAATTGATGCAAGCCAATATAGAACTAAAAGTTGGCAATTTGCTTTCAAAGAAAAAATTGTGTATCACCTGTGCTGAAAAAATGTCTTCATCTATGTTGGTTGTGCTGCAGTCAGCCTCTGCCTAATTAGACCTGTAGCCTTGTTGTCCAGTTCAAACCCCTGTGAGTTTGCCCTTCTGAGAGTTGGTTGAGACCATTGCGCTCATTTCTGTGTTGATAAATGGAGTCCCAATATTCGGATTTCATGCCTCGCTTTGTGCTTGTTTGCTTGTTATGGGAACACACGGCACAAGCTGTAAGGCAGTGGTCTCAACCTTTTACTGATGCCCTTGGCAACAGTGTTTTGGCAAGCAGCAAGCTGCAGGCAACAGCATCTTCTGCCTTCCGTGTTAACGCAGACCATTGTGGAGGCAATTCCCTTGGTCCCAGGGCATGCTGAAGGGCTCCTTGGGCGGCATGCTGGCTCTGAGCCGGGAGAGTGAGCCTATGCTCTCGCTACTAGTCATCTTTCAAGTGCACAAACAGGGGGTAGGGTACCAAAAAGTTATGTGACATTAGACACATCCAGGTTAAGGTCCTGTGATAGTGAAATGAAGGTTGCCTGTAGCAGCAATCATTCTCTTTAATTATTTTGTTTTGTGTTTTGTTTTTTTTTTTCTTACTCTGTAAAGGTCTTATCAAAGTTCAGAAGGGAAGCTTATACTAACAAGCATGGGGAAGAAAGCCTTATCATCTGGAGCCTAAGTTAATATTTGCCCATTTATTTAAGACTGCTTGTGGATGAGAAGAATAACTGCATCAATAGCAATTGATTAAGCATTAATATCTGTAACAGCTGTTAAGCCACTGTGAACCTGTAAATGGGATAACTGGTATAAAACTGGCTGAGTGCCATTTGACTTGAACAGACCTTTACGAACCCTCACCAGGAGGTGGTCAGGAGCACAAGAGTGTTCTGCTGCAGGTACTGCTACTGTGTCTGTATGACATGCAGAGCCTTAAAATGGAAGCCAAGTAGCAAGTGGTTTCCTAAATTTCCCATGTATCAAATCATAGAAAAATAGTGATTACAGGAAATTTTCTGAAAAAAATTACCAGCCTCATTTTTGACTGGATCAGTTGTAATGAATTATTTGGGAATTTTAAGCCTCTCCTCTGCTTTTTTAGTCTGATTTTTACTGAATGAAATCTCTTTCCTTCTGAGATGTGGAACTTCTTTGGACTACCCAAACTTGAACTGAATTCAAGTTTCTTGGTGTTTCATTGCCAAGAAATAAAAGAAAAAAATTACATCCTTTGTGGGCTTATCCATCACCTAAACATCCAATATTTCAATATTTAGCTGATATTGAGACTAGAATGTATCTGTGTCTTTAATACGGAGCATTTTAATAGGGTACTTGCCTTTAAAAAGTTGTCATTTACTAATACAGTTGTTCTCTATGCTTAAATTAGAGGATATCTGAACCACTGCATGATGCTAATTCATTTTTAATGATATGTAAATGTCGATATAATACATACATACATATGTACGGAAAGAAGTCTCTAGGTTAGAAAAGCATATTAACCATAGCTGACTGGTAAAGGTGAGAAAAATAGTCTTCAAGTGGAAATAAGGAATCAGAGGGAAAACCCCCTCTCCTTTGCATTTAATTTTGGGATTGATGTATGTCTTAGATTATGTGGGAACAAGATTCCATTGCCTCTGTAAATGTCTGCTGCTGGCAACAGATAGCCTTATCCTCGAGTACCACAACAGAAGCCCCATTGACACTACTGGGAGCGTGATTCTACCCCGTGAGCGGTGGTCTGTGTGATACACAGTGCAGCTTTTCTGCAGGTGTGATTCTCTGTGACCCATTCAAATGACAAGAAGTGAGAACATTCTCAAGGGTCCAATTATTTCCATCTGGAAAAGGAAGGATGCACTTGACACAGGTGTCTGCTGGCCTTTTCAACTCTAAATGGCCGATCTCCAACTGGCTCAATGGTGGGACTGGTCACACAGGAAGGGGAAACATCCCTGTGTGCAACACTTCCTGTCACAGCTAATCCTCATGCCACGAAGAACCTGTCTGAGATATTTCAACATGCTTCAGATTCAATTATTTGTCTAGAGAAAAAGTTTGTTGCAGATATTTGCTGCCCATTTTGTCTTAAACCTCCTGGAAGAGCTGGCTACCATTTGCACTAAACTCTGAAATCGGTAGTTCCACAGCAATGTCTTCTGATTTTTAATTTTAAGCTGAAAGAAACCCCAGCATGCTCTAGCTTTGCTTCTCAGTTTTTGCTCTTTCATTTATATTTTTCCTAACAGGGACAAGCCTTAAGCACAGGTGGCTGCTGTGGTTCTTTATTTCTGCTGATAGCTGTTGACCTGCCAACTGGTTATTCTCTTGGTAATAGTAAACAGGTTCCTAATGGTTAAACTTCCTTCCATTTAAATTCTGTAGTCCAAAAATAATCTAGTATTTTATTAGCCAGGGAACATATTATTAAACACATACATCATTCTTACCAGACTGTACCTCTGTAAACCTAAGTAGTTTTAAGTCAGTATTCTAGCTTTTGTTGTTTTTTCTTTTAAAAATTTTGGGATAAGACTCCAAACAATGGAAATGAAAAAGCGAACTGAGAGATTGGTATGCACGTAGAAAGCCTGGGAGCTAGAAGCTATACGCAGTTTTGACAGTGTGTTTGAAACTACATGAGAAAGAGTACCTGACAAGTAGCAGACTCCTTGCTGGTTATGATAGACTCAGAAGTCAATAGTTGATTTCAAGGAGTATATTTCTCTGGATTATTTTGGTTTATATGAGTTATGACACCTAGATTTTTTATTTTTTGCTATTTACGTTACTTGTTTAAATTGTGAAAATCCGTCATACTTTCTCAACTATTAAAAGAAAGGCAAGATCTTCCTGGCATCAGCTAGATGACCCCTGGAGTTAACTGATTATGAAACTATCAGAGCTTTCATATGCGAATGTGATCTGAGCAAGACCCCTTCTGGTATAGCTAAACCATATGGATTTTATCTCTCAGTCGGTACATGGGAAAACGATGTTATTTACTCCAGGATATGGTAATGCTCTCATTGAATTTCTGAATCTTTGTGAATGAGTGTTAATGCTCCTGGAGTTGACAGACTGCTATCACAGGCTTGGCTGAAGTACAATCCAGCAGCCTCTGGTCAGGCTCTTGCACACGCTGCTCTGCCAAAGGACTTCAGCCTTCACCTACAACACCCTTGTTTTTCCATTGCTAAGACTTTCCTAAACATACAGAGCCAAAGAGACATATTAACACATGCATGCATGCCAGAAGGCACAGCATGTCTCTGTGACCAGGAAGCACACTCATTAGTTAACAAAGGATAGAGCTATCTGTGTTTGTTTTTCATCTGAGTCCATCTTAGCTACCTTAGTTAATATCATTTAGGTCACCTAACACGTTATTGAAGTGAACTGTAGCTGGCCAGCATGTCCAAATTTGCTTTTCCCACAATAATGGGAAAAGACATCTCTACTTTTCCTGTCATTGCCTCATTTGGATGTCACATGGGTACGATCCTGTCCCATTGTGCTCTTTCAGAAAGGTCTGTGGGTTCAGCATTGGTGGCCCCACTCCTCTGGACATCCCCTTACGTGGCTAAAAATCCATGTGTTATTACAAACAGTAACTTTTGCCATTGGCATGGCTGCTGCTTCACTTCAGTGAAAGTGTCATTCCCTTTGTTTTTCTAAATACACCCCTGCTCTGCCTTGAGGGAGATGCATTTTTCTACCTTTCTACCTAACCAATAATAATAATAATAATCATAAATTCACATGTGATTTTCTGGATTGTTCAGTTATTGAACCAATCCATGGCCACAAATGGGTAGTCTCGTGTTTCTCAACAGAGAAGGCTCAACGGGAGGTAGTGAACTAAATGGCAGGAAGATCAAGTAGCCTACTCTAGAAATGACGTCTGGGCCAAAAACATGGTTGTATTGTGGTTTTTTTTTTTCCTTTGGTAATTTTTAATGAGAAAAGGCGTTCTTTTTTTCTGAAGAATTATGATTTATTTGGAAATTTTCTTTGTTGTTTTTCAAGAAGTGTTTTTCAAAATCCAAATTTTTTAGTCATTTGTGATATATATAGACCATATATCTCTATATATCTGCAAATATATTTTATATATCTATATATGTATGAATATCTATACTCTAAAGGTATATAGAGTATAGATGTGCAGACTGGATATAAGGAGGAATTTTTTTACAACGAGGGTGGGGAAACACTGGAATGGGTTGCCCAGAGAGGCAATGGAGGCCCTATCTCTCGAAACGTTCAAGGCCAGGTTGGACGGGGCTCTGAGCAACCTGGTCTAGTTGAAGATGTCCCTGCCCCTTCCAACCCAAAGCATTCCATGATTCTATGATATAATCCTCCCTCAATCCATATAAAATTTAAAAAGTGTATTTCTGTTTTTTTAGTATAAATTCAAACTTTTGAGGCCATATGAGCCCTTCTTGTGAATAATGAAAGCCAGACCCAATGGGAAGAAGTATAGAAGAGTGAAAACATGAGCATAATTGGTTTGGGGATGGGAGAGCAGCACCAGAGAAGGGACGATTCCAGAAAGCTCACCCCTGCTGAGCATCCCTATAGCAGGGCTCTTCCTCCTGAAGCCGGCTGTCAGACAGCACTGGTTTTCACTGCTTCTCTTGCAGGGGTCACTCACAGATGATTTGAGGCAGGTAAAGGCAGTGTTGAGTTGCATGGCTTCCACCTTCCAGCTCTGCGTGGAGTTTGGGAGCTCTGTGGGGCACCCAGGGCTGCTCGTTAGCCTGCCCTCACATCTCAGTGGCAGCCTGGCCAACTCTGCTCTTCGTGCCTCTGCTGTGCCCCAAACACCACAGGCACAAATAGTTTTGAATAAGTCTGTACTGAAGTTTGATTTAATAAACCTCTCTAATAAGTGCAACAAAGGAACAGAAAAGATCCCTTTGGTGGCTGAGCCAGCTTAAATGAACAGAATGCTTTATAATTAACAATCCAGTGGTTCACTTCACATGCTTGCCTTATAAAGAGCAAAGTGAAAAATACTTTTAAAGCATTCAGAGAAATCTATTTTTTAAAGGAGTATGGAAATGCTGTTACACTCACTGACCACCGCCAGAGATCATAAGGCCATACAGCTCTAGGTCACTCTCACAAAATGGTTGCCAATATTTTCTCAGCAAAGTCTCTATCGATTGCATAAATACAGTACAGTACCCATGAGGTAGTGTTGACCTGTCACAGAGTAAAGATGTGGCAAGCCCCATAATTCATTACCAGTTGGAAATAGAACATCATTGGAGAGATAAGGATAACAATGACTTTCCATCCAATGATAAATTACTAGCAGCTGCATTATTTTCCCTCACTTATATATGGCTCTCTTTATTGAATTTAGCTTGAGATAAATAAATGATCTGCCAGGAGCCTGGTTAATATTACTTCTCTGGGACCCATTTCAGGCCCAACTAGGCTTTTGCTGATAATATCTTTAAGCTTTTCAGTAGGGAGAGACATAACATTTGTTTCTGACAAGAACCCTATGTCGCCTTATCTGTTTCATTTGAGAGGCCGTCGACCTCAGCTTCTTTAGTTAAAATGAGAGCTTTACTGTAGAGGCTAAGTTCTTGAACTTGACTCTCTTCTTACAATGAGATTATATGTCCTGGTTGTAAATTTGAAGCCACACATGATATACAGTTATTCTTAGCATTTCCTGTTGATCACAGGGCAGTATTGATTGGCCCGCTTTTGAGTCTTTCTCCTATTGGTTTGAAAAGGAATTCCATCTTTTTTATATTATTATTTTTCACCCCACATTAATCTGCGAGTTTGTCAATGCACGTTTATATTTAACTTCATGCATTTGTTCTGTTTGAAAATGACAGTGTTTTTTCACAACCTCTCCCTTCTTCTTCCACCTCAGAAAAGGCAGCTTAACAAACATATATCCACTTGGTTAGAAAAGAAAAAGGCCAGTCTGAGAACAAAAGATTAACTCTTTCTGTGAATCAGTGTGCCAAAGAAAGCACTTGAACTCCTGAAATTCTTTTTATTACCATGAATAATTTATCTGCTGCTTCAGTGACTCTGGCCTTCGCAGCTATTGTTGGGAGAGACGAGGCAGGGAGGGGATGGAGCGGAGGTGTGAGGCAGCAGGCGTAATCAGCCTGTGCCGCACTCCTACAGTAGCTGTTTGGCTACCTCGAATGCGGTATTTTTGTTGTTTCTGGGAAGCCCTATCATCAGGTTATAGATTAAAATCAGACAGTTGCCATTTTTCATACAGTGTGAATTAGAGGAAAGTAAACCCAACCACTTCTGATAAATCCTCTCATAAATAAACTAGCTGGTGGTGTTAAATATAAGTCCAGCCACAGTTTGATTCACATTATGGAGAACAAAGAACAAATTCTGTCTGTTTTAACACTCCATCATCATTATTGTTATTTATACTATAGTAATGCCTAAAGGCTCCAGCTGAGTTTGGAGCCCCCATCTGCTAAACGTATAATCAGGCTTGCCTTGAAGAGTTTGGTTTGCAGTAGGAATGAGACAGAAAGAAAAGGGAAAGGACTGTTGTACCTTCCTGTCCCTTTTGCCTTACAGTTAGGAAACTGAGGCAGAAAGAAGGAAAGCAATTTGCTCAAGGCAGTGAGGAGAACCTTCAGCAAGGTTGGCAGCTCCCAAGAGATCATCTGAGTTTCTGCCAGGTGCTTTGATGTGAGATCATTTTCTGCCTTTTCTGGTGGGGTCACCTGTCTCCTTTACACTTTCCCACTAGGCAAAAGTTAGAAGATAAAATGGGAATATGACAATAAATCTCTTTTATCTGATGTTAGAAGAATTTGCGGTTAGGAAAAAAGGCACACCCTAAATAGCATCTTGCATAGATTTGTGTAAGAGAAGATATAATCTGCATGCATATTAATTTTAATTTGAAAAATGTCTTGTCTTGAAATGAAATAAGGAAAATTTGCCTTTTTATATAATAGGAGTAGTTTTGGCATGTACCGGCCATTTCCCATGTCAAATCAGAAGATAAAAAAAATCTTGCACAATGGTCCTAAAAGGCAGAAAGATTAATATTTATTAAATCAGAAAAATAGGATAGTGATGTGCCACACAATGTGTCAGCCGGTACCATTTCTTGTTTATCTTGAGAGGCTGACAGGATCTTCTCACCAATAATTATTAGCTCTAAACTCTTCAGAAATTAGTTTCACATACAGTTGTAAACACAGCCAGCAGAAAAAAAAAAACAAAACAAGAAAAGGATGGTGAATATCAAATACATTATTTGCTGCCAGTGGATGGTAATACATCTTCCATTTCTGCCGTGCTGCCATTCGAATGTCTCCCTGAGTACCCCGAAAGTATCAGGATGAGCTTCACACACTTGCACAAAGCCCAATTATAGAGGCTTCATGCAGAGCTTTCCACAGAAGACTGAATTAGCTCTTGTGCCCTTGTATATACCTGATGTGTGAGCAAGGGGAGGCGAGGAGAACTGCTGCAGGACGCTTACATTGTAGTACTCCCCAGAGCAAGCTGGGACAATGTTTCCAGGCATTTCTGACCACAGATTCCTGTAGCTTTGTCACCAGAATACTTTACTCACCAGATCTTCAGTGTGATGTCCTGTTTGGGCCTGGAGGTGTATGGATTGCTCCTTGGAGGGGTGAAGCCATCAGAAGCCCCTCGCTTCTAGCCCCACTGTGTCCCTGCAGCAGGCAATGGGGATACGTATCGTGGGAAAATGTTACACTGGTGAGTTGTTCTTACAAAGATCCCTGCGCAGTGGTGGGTAAATGCAGCCTCTCCGTTTTGTGAGCCTGGAAACCAGAATGCTGAAGTGGCTTGACGTCTAGGGAGGCTCAACTGGGAATGAAACCTTTTAGGACTTGATTAATAGAACACGCTTCCTTGTTAAGAAGTGACTGCTTTTGGCTATAGTACGGGCAGCAACTCTGTATTACCAGCCATATGACATTCATCTGTTGCTCTGTACTTCATTCACTGTGCCATATTGCCTTTACCACAGAATTGTTTTGTCTGGACAAACCATGTCTGTTACACATAGTGGTTTCTTCATCTGCTGTGAGGCTACCAGAGAATTTAATCTCTGGTGTGCTGCTGAGAGGTTTTACAGCATTGCTGTCGGTACATCTCTGACAAGGATCTTTTGCAAACTTTGGCAGAGGAAGTGCAGCTTCTGCATCTACCTCTAAATCTAGTTTGGTTTGGTTGAACCTCATACTCCTTTTTTTTTGACACTTAGTCAGCCTCAACTCTATCCGCCTGTGTGCTGGAACACTGCAGTAACTTCCCTGCTAGTCATCAGGTGTCATCTTTACAGGCAATTAGACCCACACTTTGGTGCTGATTATTATCCCCCTCGCTGGAGTCACCAGCTTTACAGCTGATGGACAGCACCAGATCACACCAGTGCTCTGCAGTTCACTTCAGTGTAGGGCATGCAGATTGAACCTGTCTTCTTCAGTGGTGTTTCAAGATGAGTGGTGTGGTGTTAGTCATTTAGAGCGGTATTCACAGGGGCCTGGGCCAAGGCCAACAACTCAATTCACGTTATTGGCTGAGCAAGAAAAATGCTACTGATGTTGACCTTACCAGAAATTTGCGGCCCCTGTCCGTGTGCTACCAGCTGTCCAGACCAGCTTTCTCAAGACCGATTGTATCTGCATTCTGGTTGCTAAAATTGTTTGGGGTTTTGTTATTTCAACTCTGTGGTCTCAGAGGAGCAAATTCCTCAATAATTTTGCTTTCTCACCAGCCAAAGGCACCACTCTATGCCGTGCTTGAACAAGGCTGGAGAACAAGGCTGTCTTTAAATGAAAAAGCCCTGCCTTTTCATCCTTGCATTCGTACAAGTGAAACATGACTTCTTGCTTCTGTCATTCATCCTATTAAGAAAACAGACTGCCAAGTGCAACCTCATTTGCCAGTTTCCAGGGGCTGGCAAGCATTTATACCTGAATCATAAACCCTGAAGGAAGGGCCTTATCTGATGTGGTACACCAGGCTTAATGGGCTAGTATATGCAGCTGCATCACCTTGGGTAAGAACTTCAACAGAGCCGCTTATAAATAGCGTGCCTGATGTTACATGCAATATGCCGAAGGACACAGGTGTTTATATTTACAGACTAGGTACTGAACTGCTTTAAGTGGTTCTTTGGTGGCTGGATCTAATTGAGCAATATTCTGAACTGGTTTGATTCAGTTTGAAATTCCAGCTTGGCAGCAAGATTTTGGATCAAATGCGGTTTGACCAGTTGTCATCGTTTCTCAGCCTTACTTGTAGGATGAAGATGCATCAGTGTGTTGATGATGCAAGAGTGAAGGAAGACTTTCTTCACTTGTAGCCATTACTGCTGAACAAGTTGTTCTGATGATTTACCCAGAAAGCCCCAAGTGTCCTTATAAATGTAAAATTTCCTATTTTTTTTTTCCTTGAGCAGATGGAAGACTTAGATGGAAAGGAATAAAAACATAATTTGCCAGAGCCCTCAATTAATCATAATCAAGTTTGTGCATGTTGTACTCTACAAGGGTAACAACAATGAAACACAGGGAGAAAAGGATGCTTTCCTCAGGCAATTCTGAAGACATAAAAGCAATAAAGAAGCATACTTCAAAATAATGTGGAGATATATGACTGCACTAAATAAAAATGCTTCTTTAACGTACTGTAAAAATAAAGATATTTAGTTAGATTTATCATTCTTTTTACAAACGCAAATTCATCCCCTGGACTACACCATTGGCTCTGAAAGCATCCATGGGATGGTTGATGCCCACTATTTTCTGTAATTACTTAAACATTCTTTCATTTGTTAAAAAGCTAACTAGACTATTCCTTCTTTTTACTCCAGGGCAATATATGGGACACCTTGATCCCACAGATACAGATTTTTGACTTTTACATTGTATTCAAGCCATCTTTTAACTGGGTATAGTGAGAGGAATGGTTTGCTTACTAGTTTGCAAGAGTCGCATCCAAACCTGTGAAAATACATTTTTTAAGCTAGTTTTGCAAATAGCAACACATGTTAATTGAAAGCAACCCCACTCCCCAAATTCTCACTCAATTGACTTGGGAACATTCAAAACCAGTGAAATTCATTTCTACAACCTCATTCAACCATTGCAATAAGCAAATGAAACAATTGTTTTATTTGTAAGAGGAGATTATCCCTTGAAGGCAGATAGAAGGATACTGCCTGCAGAACCCCATTTGCAGGCACAAAGAGCGCTTAGTCAATTTTTGGCAGTGTTACTGAAGCTATTAGTTTTGGATATGAGTTCACTGATGTTCAGTGCTGTAGATTTCCAGTTAGTTCACGAAGGGCCTTTAAAATTACACACAGAGCTTCATTAATTGCCTCAGAAAAGAAGCAACAACTATCAGGCCCGGGAAGTGTATGTGCACAGAATGGCCATTGATTGCAAGGAGTATTCTCCACTGGAGGACCGGTCCTGCGTCCTGGGAAGGCAATCACAGTTTTTCCATTAGTTGCAGCAGGCACTGCCTCAAAGTACGAGGGCTTTTGCAGGATCAGGCCCCATTAGCTGCTATCTGGCTGGCTGGCTGTCTCTCTGTCTCATTATCTATATGCATAGTTTATATACACGTACACACATGCATATATAAAATCCTGATTCAGTGCAACAAAAGTGTAACAGCTATTGTTTTAACTCGGATTGGAGACCAATACAAGATGCCAAAGACAGTATGTTTCAAAAGAAATGAATAGAAATCCAGCTTTGTGGTCTTGAAGGTTTTTTTTGTCCCTTCTCCATTTGGCAGAATAGTGCCTGAACATTTGTTCTACAACTAACTATCCGTAAAAGAGAATTTCCTGTGCCTTCCTTGCAAACAGCACAACCCCATGTGATCCCTGATCACAACAAATTGATTTATTTAAATAAAAATAATGATCTTCTTTCCTTTCTCCAGCCCCAGCAGCAAAATCCCATGTAACCCTGATCAGCAAATTGATATACTTATCTTCTTTTGCCCTCCTTTCTCAAACCCAAACAATACCACCCTGATCCCCAGTAATAAGAAAATGATTTATGCAAACAAAAATAATTATTTCTTTGCTCTCCACCCTCCAACTGTATAATCTCTGCAGCTCCTTGTTTAACAAATTGATTTATTTAAATTCAAGAAATGGTGATCTTCTTTTGACCTCTACAGAGCACCTCTGCGGCAGACTCCTACCACTGCCACCACCTTACCCGTATGGTTAGAAGGATGTATTTTAAAATATGACAGCATTTCTAACTAACCTTGATACCTTGTGATTGCTTTAATCAAAGCTCATGGAAGTTCTATTACTGTGCTATGAAATTAGGGCACATCTGCTCTGAAAAATAATAAAAGTAAGTTGTACCTTTCTCCATATTTTTTATAGTAGGGACAGTTCTTCATTTAATTCCCCAGGAGGAACTCCACAGAGGGTGGCTGTATACGGTTTGTCTACACCCATCTCTCCTTCTGTGCTGCCCATAAGGTTCTTTGCAGACAGAGCTTCAAAGCATTGGCAAACTCGGTGCACGAACCTGGGCTGCACCACCTCACCCAACACACTGACAGAGCCATCTAGTGCTAGCCTGCTCTGTGACAGACCCCACCAGCCGCTGCGGGCTGAGCACATGAGCTCCAAGGGTTTCATCCAGTTCGTTTGAGGGATCTGTCAGGCCACAGTTCGTGTTGTTGGGCTTGTCGCTGGCAAAACTTTCACAGGCAAGAAGAGAGGCAGAGTCCTGCCTAAGAACCATTGACATGGTCTTTTTGTAAAAACATTCCATGTTAGATAGTCCTGAAGGTATACAAATACTTCTATGCATATATGTAGGTGTGTATTTTTTACTGTGCTAGTTTTATTTAAGATTGTATTTTCTGTGCTGTCCAACCAGTATCAGTGTTTTGTGCAGCTGCTATTTAAACAGTCATTTTGGCATTATACAGAATTACATAATTATATGTGCCATAAGCAAAAGTGCAAATAGTCCCACTTAACACCTAATCATATGATATCTGTTGTGAAATGCTGGCGAAGGAGCCAACAGATATGACTGTTACTTTGCTATTAGTTCTGGTTCTTTGGAGGTGAGTACAAACTGCAGCTGGAATTTGGCAGGGATGAAGAGGTATTAAGTGATAGTGGAGCCTGAGTGTGGTGTAAATAGAAACATTCTTTCCTTGACCGGTTTCTGTGGTGTGTAGTACTCTGAGCAAGGCATTGGTGTTAACCAGTCTTCCAGGTTTTGAAACAGTCTGTTTTTTTGCAGTTCATTCACACTATGTGTCTGCTTTGATTTCAGACCCACGTGTGTTCTCTGACAGAAGATGGTGACACGACACGGATGGTAGCATGAGGCTCTTACTGTTGCATTCAATAATTGATTCTCCTGGATGGATTGTGACTCCCCAAAGGTTGCAAAGGGATTGTGACTCCCCAGAGGCTGAAAAGAGAGGTAAGAATGATTGTACAGCATCAAAAACGTTAGTTCATTCCAAAGCCAGAAAGTTTTCACTCCCTTGAATCCTTCCCCTTCAAGGTCTAACATTCGTTGTGACTCTCTGGAAATGCATGGAAAAATCATTAAGAGAGAGTGATTTTTTGACAAATGATTTTCTTCTTTCTTTTTCAGTAATATTAAGTGGGTTTTGTAATGTTGAACGCTGAATTGGGAATCACCGTGTGAAAAACCTGGTCATGTCCATTTGTACCATTGCCACAAACTCTCCATAGGAAATCCAGATGAAAGGGGAGAACATTGCAAAAACTGGTCAAGAAGTTGCGAAGAAGAAATATAGATACATCTGAAGCTTCTCAAATCCTACCTTTTTTTTTTTTTCTATTTTAAATATATTTTTTTGTTCTTCCAAAAGCCAAATAATTGAGTTTTCTGCATCTGAACACCTTTGGAGATACAGTCTCAAAATATACTTGGATGTTTGTTTCAGGAAATTCAATTTCATGGAGCTTTGGGCTCTGACCCTCACCTTGCATGACAGAATCACAGAATCACAGAATGGTAGGAGTTGGAAGGGACCTCTGTGGGTCATCTAGTCCAACGCCCCTGCCGAAGCAGGGTCACCTACAGCAGGCTGCACAGGACCTTGTCCAGGCGGGTCTTGAATATCTCCAGAGAAGGAGACTCCAC
>Ga0065711_1002014_pt1 | contig 68663 bp, 51 predicted proteins | sample Hoacrofraction12_FD_59098 | JGI IMG/M metagenome (GOLD analysis project Ga0065711, IMG submission 59098) | Hoatzin crop microbial communities from Cojedes, Venezuela - Epithelial fraction 12 v2 (version 2) | ecosystem: Host-associated > Birds > Digestive system > Esophagus > Crop | place...
CAGAGGGAAGAAGTTCTTCCTCGGGTTCAGCTGGAGCTTCCTCTGCTTCAGTTTGTGCCCGTTGCCCCTTGTCCTGTTGCTGGGCACCACTGAAAAGAGTCTGGCCCCGTCCTCCTGACACCCACCCTGCAGATATTTGTAAGCATAAATTAGGTCCTCTCGCAGCCTTCTCTTCTTCAGGCTGAACAAGCCCAGCTCCCTCAGCCTTTCTTCCTAGGAGAGATGCTCCAGTCCCCTCAAGATGTTGGTGTGCTCCGTGCTGTGTGAACGGGATGGGGAGTTGATCCTTCTCCCAGGAGATCCTGGTGGCTCTTCTTATGACTGTAGATAGATACATAGATGTTTTAAAATTGTTGTCATCATCTTGCTGTAAAAGAGAACGTTGCTCCATGGATGAATGGAATAGTTTGGTATGAACTCAGCCTTTTAGAAGAACAGGTAGAACACCTTCTCTGAAATCCTGCCTCCTCGCATGCCCGCCTGGCGCTGCTGCCTTAAGGAATCCCTAGAGATACCCATGCTGCTGAGCTCCTCTTGGTGAAAAGGAGCTAGGGTCTGGTGGACCTGACCAAAGCAATGGCCGTCCCCTTGCTCCCACTAGCTTTCTGGAGATCTTTCTTTTCTGTGTTGTGTTTTGTTTGGGTTTTTTTCTTGGTTTTTCTTTTCCTTTCTCTCTTTTTGTTGTTTTTTTTTTTTCTTTTTTCCCAGTGGATGTGAGTGTTCTGGACACTAGGGGAGCAGCAGAGCGTTCGTGGTGAGCTGTGCGTTGAAGCTGGTTATGATGGAACTGGAGAAGTGTCTCCAGTGGTGAGACAGTCGGTTTGATCCCCTGCCTTTACCTGGCTAGCGTGTGGAAGTCAAGGTCTGAGCGTCGTCACGTTGTTTCCTGTGAGTCAGTGGGGACAGCCAGACACTTCCAGAAGGCACTGCATCTGACTGGTCTAAGGTGTTTGTTCTGCAGTGAGATAAGCTGCCCGTTTACCAAGACTGTAGAGAAAATACAGGGGAATTAACTCTAAATTGGACACCTCAGTTTTAGACATCTAAGTTAGATCAATCTCATCCCATGCTTTAATTTCCAGTCTCCTTAGCAGCTTTGAAAGTCTTACCAGAAATGTCTCCTGTTGAAGCTGCTTCTTTTCTGTCATCCAGTGTCTGTCTTTCCCTGTTCCCATCTTTTACACCTGAGATAAGTCAGGTGTTCTTTTTTCCGTGCAGAAGCCAAAAGATTTTCACTAAAGGTAACAGTGACACGTTTAAAGCTCATGAAAAGTGCTTTGTTACTGACTGGAAACCATTGGTACAAGTTATCAGTGAGACTTTAATTTTCGTTTTGTGAAAGATTTTATATGGTTTCTGACAGCATCCACAGTTTTATTAAACAGATTAAAAGTGCATGAGCATCAAGATGTGAGACAGCTGTTAACTGATGGGCATTAACAAGAAAATTCCCTTAGAATCCTTCATGGTGGAGCGTGGGGAGATGCTCTGATTCTCTATGAGTATCCTTTGTGGTCCTTGCTGTACATTCACTTGGCTTTTTTTCATTAGCTCCGACCCGGCAGCACAGAAGGAAATCATCGTCTCTGATACGATTTCCTCATCTGACAGACTCCATAGAAATGTCTCAAAGGTGACAATTTTGGTCTGTTTTCCCAAAGGATTTTTTCCTTTTGCATGAAGGGAGAACCTCTGGCTGAAGCCCTCATTTTGGGACTCAGCTGTTTGAAAAGCCATGGCAGACTGTAGCTATCGAGGCTGGAAAATCAGGGTCTCCGAAGTTAACTCTCCTCTCACAGGACAGCTCTGAGCATCATCAGCCTGTTAAATGACTGGGGACAGGTTCCTGCACTGCACCGATAGAGTCTCCTGTTTAATGAAGCCATGAAAAAGCTACAAGAAGTAACTGCTTAAGTTCTTTCATGCGAGCTGCTGCCAGACACCGTTGTCCGCTGGGACTGGAGAGCCCCTGCTTGCTCAGGTAGAATTACTGGTTTCCATACTGGGAGCAGGGTGAGAGTTGGGCTCGCTGGGTTAACTCCCTTTCCTTAGTTGCACCTTTCAGTTTGGTGGATGTTCACATATTTATAACTCTGTGTACAAGCAGGTCAGCATATTCTTCAAGGGCCATTATCCTGCTGCTCCCTACAGCGTTAGGTGTACAGCAGGGAGCTGCATCAAGGAAATACATTAAGACGAATCAGCAAGAGAGAAGGGTACCTCTGGGCCAACTCCCTGCTTCTCAATTATTTATACTTCATAATTTCCAGCAAATCACTGGCTGTTTATTGGTGCTCATCTATAATTGAAGAGTTTCCTAGATCACTGGCCAGCTTTGCTTAAGATGTAGCTGGCCGTGCTTTTGAAAGCTGTTACGAAAACCCCACAGGGGAAGGCAGGGCCTCAGGAGTGGCTGGTCATCCATTGAGGATACACTCTTTTAATTTTTGGCTTTTGTGGGCACCTGGGACTGGTAGGTTTCCAGCATGTGGTTTACCATCTCCGTTTGACCGCACCACATCACGTAGGGACTGCGTGCTGCAGTACCAGGATGACCCTGACCAGGAAGCGTTTCAGGGATTCCGCCTTCCCAAGCCCTTGCTCGTACAGTGTGCTGCTTGTTCTGCCAAAAAAAAGAAAAAGTGGAAGGTTTTGATGTTCCTAGAATTCTCGAAGAGGCCATGAAAAAGGGAGCTACTGTTCAGAATTGAGATGAAAAGCCAAAGCCTTGAAAACTTTGAAGAGCTTAAAATCTGAAGGGAAGAAATCAAGTACAGGTTTATGGAGGGAGCAGAGCTGGCTCTGCATGCATCGGCTGGCTCCTTCGTCAGGCCGGGCTGGTCTGTCTCCAATAACATTTTGACTTCGTTTTTCTCTTTTCATTTCAAAGCTGAGTTACTTTGGCTGAAGCAGTTGCACTGTGTCTGTTTAGAGGCACTAGAATGGGCTATTTTGAATTTTTTTTTCCTGGTTTTGTTTTCAAATAAAGAAATTATCTGGAAGCAGCCATTTTGGTGTGAATAACCTCACATTTGAGCAACTAGGAGATTTTAATGAAAAAATGTTCCCAACCAGCTCTATCCATCACTTCCTTTCACTACTACCCAATAAAAATAGCTCCCACATACCGCTGTAGTCAGGAGTGCCATGTTACAGAAGAAGAAATAACTAAGCCAACAAAATGACTCGCATTCCAAAGATAATATATAAGGTAGGGCCGGGCCAACTGGTTAAATTCAAATTAGAACCAGCCTCAGCCTTCCTGCCTGAAACAAAATGATCACAAAATATGATCTGTTGTTATGTTTTGATGTTTGCTCCTTTTATTTTCGCACACTTCTATTCATGATCCCACTTCTGACTTAGTGGAAGTGGACGTGATTTTAATGCTGTAGAGACTCCTGTTTCTCCTCAGTTTTCGCCTAACTAAAGGCAGGAAACACTAGGGCTGTGCAAGGGGATTTGTTCTTGTAAAGAGATTTTTTAGCTCTGTTTCACAAGCTTGGAGTTTGGATACATGGGTTAAAGTATGCATGAAGGTCTAGACCCCTGCACCGTTGAAGGTTTACACTACTGGGCTTCTCTTTTTGAAGGGATACGTGTTGAAGCAGCCGGGATGGTGGACCTCGTGGAAACCAGCTGATACAGTTCGGTGCGATGTGTTAACTGTGAGCATAAAGTGGACCGCTATGGTCCCCTGTGTCCTTGGTGCCTAAAATATCCTTCTTAGTTTTAAAAGCATAATTCAAAGACACAAAACTTTTGATGTTGTTGTTGTTGTGAGGTACTGAACTAATACCCTGAAGTTTTTAGCTCGTTAATTCTGTTGATCTTCACTAAAGCAGTCGTTCCAGCAGAATGAGTACTTCATGTATATATAACTTTTCAGCCGGGTTGGTAGTGCTTTTGGGAGCAGCTCCTGGTTTAGGGTGAATGCATTTTAAAGCAATCTATAAATCTTTATGATCTTTGTTTTTCTTTCTCTTGCACGCATGCTTGGCAAGGATTTTCAGTTTGCATCACTGAAAATTTGATTCACCTATGTACAATGGGTGAGAATTGTCCACATCTAAAAAGCCAGCATCAAGCCCTTTGCACCTTTTAAATCTTCAAAATAGGAGTGAAGCAGGACTTTATGGTTTGCCAAAATGTTGCGCTGCCTTCCCCTGAAGCTGAAATGAGTTTCAGCCAGGCGGAATGAAGGAGGTGGTGTGGAGAGTGAATTACTGTGACCTTGCAATCTGCTGTGGAAGAAAAAGGTAATCTGGGGGCTGCGGTACCGATTTCTGCTTGCTTTTCTCTGTGGCTTTGGTGCTTTAGGTGGCTGCTTGGACTATTGCATCCCGTTTTGGGCAGCCTCTTCTCAAAATTTGGTAGCTTAGAAGAAAGTAAATTTATGTTAAAGGTCTACAGAGATCAGCTTATGGGGAAAGGTTCTGAGTTCAGTAGGCTTAGTGTAGATGAGCAGTATGCAGCATGGATAAAGAAAGGGGCCAGCACCTGATGGGCACACACACAAAGCAGAGAAAGGAGTAAAGGAGTGTGGGCTGCGAGAATAGCTGGGAACAGTGACTAGATTTGAGAAGGGGAGATTTTTCTGGGTGTGGAGTTGTCTGCTGGAGGAGTCGGTGTACTTGCTGGGAGTTTTGCAAGGGAGACTGAACAAAATCCTGGGTGGTGAGGTGGGCCTGGCCAGGGGGTGACACCGTATGGGAGAAATATGTATTCTCTGTCTCTGGCGCAGTTTTGTGAAAGCTCATATGAGTATAAAGACTTGGGGTAACTGAAGCTGTGGGTGTTTGGGTAAGACCTCAGCTCTCCTTCAACAACAGCCGGGGTGTGCGTTAGGGCATTGCTGCCCAGAGGGTCCCTGCTGCGGGCACTGCCATGGCAGGCTGGCAGCGTCCCTGCCCTGACACGCGTTGGGACCAGGCCAGCGCAGTGCGACTGGCTGGGCTCCAGTGGAGTTCCCGCTTGACAGCTCGCCATCTGCCCGCTCCCCTTTTTCCATGAGTAGAAAGGGAGCCACTGCTTTACGCAGCCAGCGATGGAGCAGATGCCTTCTGACCACAGCCAGCTCCCAGCCCGGAGCCGCTGCCCCGGCTGCGCCCCGGTCACGCAGGGCAGGCCCATGTCCTAGGTGTGTGCGGACCCACGAGCCCCAGGCTGCCACCGCCGCCTTGTGGAAGGAAGGAATGGGAGGAGAAGATAGCCCGGCAAGCGCTGGAGGGTTGTCGTGCTTGAGAGGGGCAGGGGTCGAAGTGGCCGGAGCCCTGCGGTGCTGCCGTGTCTGCCTGAGGGTCGAGAAGGACGCAGGAGTGGTGCGGGTGGGGAAGGGACGGCCTGGAGCTGGGACTGGACCCTTTGCCTTGAGTCTGAATAAAGCAAACCAGGGTGAGGGCATGGGGCATTTCACAGGAGAGCTGTCAAAAAGGATTTCATGCCGTATACCTTTGACTCCCACTGGCTTTGAATCAAGCCTGGAGCGCGCCGGTGTTTACAGCTGAGCACGAAGGCGCTTGGTGGTGTTTAATGCTTGGCCGTTATTAAACAGCTTTGCTGCGCGTGAGCCTCGCGGTTCCTGGGGACGAGCGGGACGGTCGAGGGGAGCAAGCTGGGAGCTGGGCGTTAGAGCGGACGCTGGGAGTGCTGCAAAGCGGCCTGAGTCTGTTACAGCTGAGCGCCTGTCCCAAGCTCTGTGGTCACACCAGTGGCTGTCCGAGGCCTGCGAAAGTCCCCTGGGGCGCAGGACGCTGTGGAGACGCGCTACCTAGCCCCGAAGCGTCCGCTAGCGTTGTCCTTTGCCCGGGTACAGGGCGGCTTTTTAGCAGTGCTGTCCCATGTCCCTGGCAAAGGCACTGGTTATTGACATGATCTGCACCAGGAAAGAAATAAATAAAAGAGGTAAGAACAGAAAATGCACCCTCCCAAGATAGCTTTTATGTAGCTAGAAAAGTGAGGTGGTTTCCTGTTCTAAATATTTAACATGATGTTTATGATATGGCCTCTGGGGGGAGAGATGCTTGAAAGCTAATGTTTATGAAGTAAGTCTGGAGGGATGGGAAGGGGAGGGAGGGCACGCGAACTAGGGAAAAAAAGGGAGAAAAAAAAAAAAGAACCTCAGGAGATGTCCTGATTTATGGCTTTACTTGCTGGAGAAAAAGCTCTGTTTTGTTAAAAAGGTTGCAACTGATGGAAAGCAACTTCAACTCCACTCCTTTTGAAACCAGAAACCTGTTCCCTCGGTCCAGACAGGACCCGAGTCTGGGCCAGCAGGAATCTTTCGCTGGCGGCTGCCTTCGTGCTCTCGAGCCCTGCGGAAGGCGTGTGTGTCTGCGCGTCACGTGAGCGTTGGACTGATGGGCTGATGCTTAAGAAGCTGAGCTACGTTTCAGAAAGGAGGGGTGAGTTCAGTTTCCTACTCTGCCAAAGGCTTCTAGTGTGAGATTTCGGTGTTTAATCTTCCTTTGTCTCTGTTCCCTGTCTGGGAATAGTAACAATTTCCTGATTCATTGGGAGATTGAAAATAAATCACTTTATTGTTCAAAAATAAAGGCCTGCGTTGCCATTATTTCAGGAGGGGTGACTGGACTTCTTGTGAAGCACACTCTGAATTGATGGTATTTTTCAACGCAGTTTATTAAAAGCAAACCCATGCTCTGTTAGTTTTACCTTAGTAAATTCTGTATGTAAACTGCAGCAGGTCGGGACCAGCTTCATGGATGGCTTTGCCATTCCCGCCCCCGGGTGTAAATCTTTTTGGGGAAAGCTGTAGGTCGGAGAGGTGGAAGCACCAAGCGTTCCCGCCGCTCGGTGAGACGGGGTATGCAACGAACCAGGCTGCGTTGGGAGGAGGTTGGTGCGACTCCTGCACGTTTCACTGTGCCGTCTGCTGGGTCCTGAGCAGAGCCCTTGGCGGTGGTTCTTTTGGCTCGTGCTGCAGGGTGCGGCAGGCCCTGGGTCTCGGGCCTGAGCAGGCTGGAAGGTGAACAGAAGAAGTTTCAAACATAATCATGTCTAAGGTGAAACTCCCTCTGGCTTTAGCACTGGACGGTGAAGGTTTCAAAGAAGTTACAGGCCGGGTAGAGAAATCCCGTGTCTTAATCAATACTTCAGGTTTCTTCAATGCGCAGTGCTCAGCCTGGCTGAAAGTCAGGCCTTTTGTTTCAATTATTAAATACAGATTTATGACCTGTTGTTTTTCTTGGAAGTAGGAACAGGCTTGGGACCAGTTTTCTCCTTGCAAATAACTGTGTTTGGCTGTAGTCAGTCCGTGCAGGTAGCAACCTGTCAGTCACGTTTATAAACATCCACGTTCCTACGCCGTTTCTCTCTGTCCTCGTGACTCTGACCTTGCTCATCAAAGTGTAACAGTTACGCATCCCTCTTTCTGAGATTACTGTGTTTTGCACAGGACTAATCTGCAGTTGATGGCTTTTCTTTGGCATGCTATCAGCAAGCTCTTAAATAATTTTCCAGCAGAGAAAGTCGCTGCATTGTGACCATGCATGGCTGGGCAACCCAGTGCTGATGACAGGCAGGTCTGGTTGGTCCAGCATGGGAAGACTTCAGCTAGTCCTGTTAATATTATACTATTCTCACTTGATTAGCTGGTCTTCTGTAACAATTGTATTCTTCCAGTGACAAACACAGGTATTTTCATTTTATTTAGATATGCATGTATGACTGTTGTTGAATAAAGTAGTTTTGAGAGTAGTTGAAACAGTGAGGGTTGAAAAAGCGTTTGAACTTGGGTAGACTTCAAATGTTTTGAGTAAAATTTGTCTAACAGTGAAAGCTGGTAACGTGTGCTCCCTGTGCGTCACGTTTAACTGTAGTAACACATTAAAAGAGCGGGGCAGGGAGGCAATAGTCTGCTACTTCTTCCAGCTAATCAGTGGAGCTACAGAAGGAGGGGTGGACAAGGTCCCTGCTTTAAACCTTGTTGATAATACCTGGAAAAGGCTGTGGTGTATACATGGCATTTAATTTTTTTGATACTCCCCTTTGCCCTAAAGTTGTGAATCTCTTAATAAATTCCAACATGAGAAATTACTAAACATATGAAAACCGGCAAACCCTTCCCCTCCCCGCAACGCTACCCTGCGCACACCTCCAGAACTCCACATATTACCTGAGCAGCTGGAGCACAGAGCTGAGGGGAACGGGGTTTGTAAAGTTTTTTTTAAACAACAAATCCCTAACTCTTAATCTACAACCCCCTTCAGACCTGCCTCTAGGGAGAAACCCACCAATTACTATTTACTTTACCAACCTAGAGTGATTTGTGGACGTATGTAAGAATTATTTACGGTTTCATGCAGGAAAAACTTTCAGCTCCCTATTTGCCCTTGTAAGTAATGAGTTGCCTCAGGCGATCAAAGGTCAGATTTTGGTTTTAATGCCCACCTCCTTTTAAAAAATAAATAAAGCAATCTATGTGAAAAGAAGAAGAAAAAAACTAACAGTCTGAAAAGGCTCTGACTCCTGCTCTGCTTTGATGTTTTAGGTCTGGAAGGGATCATAAATTTGCTGGTGTGAGATAGAGTGATAATAAATGTAGCTTTTAACTTCTGGGTTTTTAGCTCACACAGCATCCATTATCACTGGCAACTGCAAAGGGAATGTACTTTTTTTTTCCGTGTTGCTCTTTAGAAAGATAAATATTCACCCCACTAGCCACTGATGTCCCAAAAGCTCAGATGTAGCCTCGCCTGGTGATCATTCCCCAACAACTTTCCTTCTTCGTCAGAATGATTCAGTGGTGTTGAGAAGAGTCTGCAAGGGTTAGCTTGCCGCTTAGTTCAGCGTTCACTGTTTCAGCTCTTAGCTGAGTGGATATTTTCCAGTAGTTTGAGGAGTGGTGAGCAGGGAATAGCCAAGGAACAATTTGAAACAGAAAACGTGTTTGGAGTTCAAAGTTTGAGAACCCTTGAGGTTCCCAAAAGAGCTAGAAGCAGAAAGACCGTTTGGGTTTAGAAGGATTTTTCCATCTGTTGTCTGGCTTCCTGTGAAACTTATACCCCAGAGCGCTTCCCTCTGCCTCCTTACTGAGGGATAGGCCAAAGGCAGTGCCGAGGCCCGGTGCCGTCGGCGAGCCAGGGTGGCACGCTCTCAGGCCATCCCGGGGACTGGATTCAGCTCCGACAAGATGCGCTGTCAGAAATGGCTTGAGAAGTCTGACGGGTGCTTTGTGCCACTATGCAGCAGAGCTTCCAATGCAGCTGACTTAGTCATGTCATAATATTTTTAAACTACGTTGTTAATAAATGATTTTAACCACTCAGATGTCAATTAATGTCTTTTTACCGAATGCCAGCAACCTCATATTCCAACAATTTCCACAAGGACGTATTGATCATGCATAGATTTGGAATGAATTTTGCCAAATCAGTTTATCGTTCCTGTATATCTCTTTCTATCTGCTTTGCTGTGTGGAGTGGACACTTCAGCTATTGTTTTTATTTTCCCTAGATCAGCAGTGAAGTCATTTTTATTCAACTTGCATCCATTATGGATCACTTCTGTTAGTAGTATCATTTATTATTTTTTTATGTTCAACTATGGATTTGTTTCTTTGGTCTGCTGCAAAACTTAACGATTTTCCATAGATTCTTTCAAGCCTCCAGTCTAAATGAGAATGCTGTCTACTGTAAATTCATCGCTTTTAGAGCTTTTAGAAACTGTTTGAAAACTCTGGGAGTAGAACAAATACTGGACAGCCCGAATTTAAGTCAGTAACGTTCAAAGGGTGGGTTAGAAGGCACTGACTTGGTCTTTACTTGCAACTTGCATGCCGTTAATACTGTGCAGAATTTTATTTATGATAGCTCTTGTGCTTATTTCTTTGAAGTGTTATATAAGTTTTTTATGTCTTTATTTAAATTGCATATATCAGAGGTACCTTTTCTTACTTGGCTTTTCTATTCCAAGCATGGCAATAAGCCTCTTTTCATAGATTCAAGAAATGGGAGTTCAAAGGGATGGATCACCTAGCCTGAATTTTTCTGCAAAGGAAGCCAGTCTGTTGGCATCCGTTTAGTTATCAGTGACTGACACATCTTGCAGAAAAGCGTCCAACCTTTCCAAATCAGGCAGCGCACATTTCCTAGCAGTTTGTTGTAGCAGTTACCTACCTTGACTTTTGAGCATTTAACCGGTAATCTGAATATGTCTGGCTGTGGCTTCTGATCAATCTAATCCCCCCTGGATTAGATCCACTTGAAGCTACGGTAGTCGACCTTTTTGTGTTCTCAGCTTTACTTCTGACTTTATCTTTGGGACAGACCAAATTTTTACGGAGTACATCATCTTGATTTTTGCTGAGCCTGTGTCTTTGAAGACATCTGAGAATTATTTCTGAATGTTGTCTGTGTTTGTCACGTGGGCTTCAGCTGCTTGTTTCAACCACGCTTTTTCTGTCTTTCTGGGTCCACACAGATGGCCATGCGTGTTATGCTGAGGTGGTGTCTGGCATTTGCTAGTATAGAAGGTGAGCCATTTCCTCCCCCAAAAGCTGTCCAGAACAGATGGGTTGAGGTACCTCAGGGAGATGCCCGCACCATTGCCTCAGCAGAGAGCCTGGAGGAATGTCTGGGCTAGACCTCATTTTCTGACTACTAAAATTAGTTGTGACGAATCCTGCTCAGTTACACAGTTACCTAATTTCTGTAGCCCTAGAAATGTTCTTATGGAAAATTCTCTTAGCCATCTCATTTTATTGACAGATTTCTTCTTCAAATTTGCCTTTTTTACCAGTTCTCTTTTTTGTTTACCTGTCACTCAGACTAGCCCAACTGTCTGGGATACCGTGTAAGAAAGTTTGTATGATTGTCAAACAAGAGAAAACAGATCGCTCCTCCTGCGAGTAATCTCATAGCAAAAAGGAGAGCTAGATTTCAGTGACCACCTGGAACTGAGTCTGGGAAGATATCTTAGCGTAATGTAAACTTGAGCTGGACTCCAACGGCCGTGAAAGCTGGGCTCTAGATAAGGTCTGTTACGCGATGAAAAACATCTGCTTCCCTAGACTGGATCTTAGCCATACTCCTTGGAACAGGACAGCTACTCATGGGGCCATCCAAGCCAAGTTCTGGATGCAGCTCTTGTTGTAAACTGCCCGAGGAAGCTTGTGTTGTTCCTCCTCTGCCTGCGCTGGAAGTGAGATACATTGGGAAGATACATACAGTAATTTTCGCAGCTGCTGTTTCAGCCTCAGTACCACGAACTGGCAATGCTGGCTGTTCAGATGGGATGAACTGGTGATGACTATGTTGAAATGGCATTTCAGTGATTGTGATCAGGCAGTAAAATACAAAGAATATGAGGAACTGGAAATGGGTATCCTCAGCTAACCTGCAGTCGCCTTTTGAAAGACAGGAGTATCCGCATTTGCACATTCCGGCTAGGAGCTGGAAAACGCTCTGCTCAGTAGAAGGCTGCAACATCTAAACACAGTGGAGTTGTTATTGCTGTTGTAGCCAGGATAGCCTAAGGATTTGAGAGGGGCAGATTTATGGGCAGGAGATATTTTTTTCTTTTATTAAACCAAGTGAAATATTTAGAAGAGCAGTCAAAGTTTTGGGTGCATCCCTCTTCAGTCATTTCCGATTTCGGGCAGGCTAGCCAAAGCTGGATACCTGAATGTGTACGTATGCTATCCCTTGGGGAAAGAATTCCAAGGGTAAAAACCAAAGAATTCCTGGTTGGCCTTGGGAATGAATGTCATATTAACATGCCGTTTCCTTGTTGTTAGCAGTGACTAATACCTTTTCTCTCCATGAACAAAATGATGGGGGTGTGTTGGATTGTTTTGAACAAGGATGAGGAAATCCGAACATCAAAGCAGTCGTGAATGAGGGCTTATCTGCGGGGCGAAGGTGGAATGAACATACGCCAATGCATTTTAGAGACTTAACCTCAAGGTCTGATAATCTGCATCACGCTAAGATGCTGTCGGATTTCAGCAGTCAAATAGAGGCAGACAGAAAAAAACTTAAACATTTAGCTAATCAGGATTACACCCAGCTAATGGAGAGAGGTTGTTTTTCCCCCCTTCCCTATCATCCCAGTCGATTCAAATTGATCCTAGTTCTGCTGAGCGCGAGCAGTCCTTCAAAGTTTATTCTGGTGTCAATTTTTATAGTTTCCCCCGCTGATCAATAGAATGCATAATCATTAAGGCAAAGTTTGTGAAAGCTAATCCTTCAATACGAGTTTTATGAATGGCTCGGAGTCATGGCTCTAACCATTTGGATGTAAGTGGAACCTTTAATCAGGTGAGTGACAGGAGACAGTCAATAGGATTTGCTGAGATTGGATTCTGATTTTCTATACAGCTATGCAGAGCGAGCAGGAGAAAGGGGAATGACGATGGCCAGAGGAACAAACAGAGGCTAAAATGGAAGTTTCTCCTCTTTTATTATTTATAAAATGTATTTCCAGTATTTTTAAAAAACACTTTGCACTTGCATATCGTTTTTCACCTAGAGAGCTCAAATGTCTGTGGAGACATTTGCTGATTGAACACTACATCATCTTTTTGTGAGGGTGAACAACAATTAGTGCTACTTTACACTGGTGAGAGCTTCCTGTATGAAGTTCTCCAAGCGCAACACATTTGTAGTTCTCGGAGAGGTGAGAGAAAGCAGAAGCCGCTGGAGTAACTTCCGTTAGGTGTCATAGACCAGGTCTGTGGCCGAGGAAAAAGGAACCTTGGAATGTGAATTGTTTTGGTTTTGCCCGGTAGACATCTGAGTGTTATTGCGGATTTGTTGTTTTCTTTTTTGACACATCCTAAGCTCCTGAACTGGTATGAGAGGGGTTATTTGAATTGTATATACTAAGAAGAAGAGTAAGGAATTATCTAAAATAGGGGACTGGAAAATCGGAGGATGAGTGAGAGGATTAGCTGTTGTGCTGAACTCATCACTTCTGTAGCTGACCAAAAAACGCTTGGTGACACCGTGGATATCTCTTCTCTCCTTTTCTGCCTTTTTAAATAAAGTGAAATGAGAAGAGCAAACGTGCTAGCAAGACACTTCTTCTAGCAGCAAGAAGTGGTTTTGCTTGGGCAAAGAAGAAAACGGCCAAGGGGGAGTTTGTTTCCACTTGGTATGTTGAAAAGTAGAGGGGTAGGTTCTAATGTCGGTGCGAGGACCTGTGTGGCAGTGAGATGCTCTGAGCCTTCAGCCGCAACGCTCAGCTGCCAGGTTGGACACTGAGGCAGGAAAATGAAACTGCGGGAAAGCAGAGCTGGTGTTTTCAATTGCACTTTCCAAGAAGAACAAAATAACAAATGTGAATAATGTAAAGAACAGTCGGTAGATACCTTTGCAGCTGGCAGATTGGGAGTTTGCTCAGGAGTTTTGAAAGTAAGTTTAAAGTTTCAGTGAGTCACCTGCTCTAAACTGATACAGCTCCATTGGCTTCTCTTGCTGAAGAGTTGTCCTAGGGCTCCTAATTTGGCTGTTCCCTTGAATAATTTAACAAATATTTATAAAGCAGATTGAGCAAAGTTGTCTTGAGCTTGATCAGCTGAGGACCTGGCACTACACCTACAAGGGGGCTAACAGGCTAGACCTGGGAGGGGGCTGTGCCGTGGCGCTCTGTACAGTAAGCTTGGTGCGTGTCATGCTCCTCATCTTCTGACCCTGCTGTATTGGGAAGTTGGTCAAAATAGGCTTTTTTTTTTTTTAGCTGAATGTATCTTCTTTATTTATTGCTGTTTCATAGTCCCCAGAGTATTTTGTCATTACGAGTGAATAGCAGCACGAGTAGATGGATGACGAGAAATAAAGAAACTCTGCTTATGCCAGCGTCTTCAGAAATTCAGAAAAGACAGACCCATGCAGGAAATATACCACCACTTGCTAAGAGGTGATCTCGGAATAGATCATGCCACAATGCACTCGAGGACTGTGGGGATATTGGCTCCTTGTGCTGGCACTGACCTGGAAATACGGACTCAGATGTTGTCAGATTTACCGGTGTAGATGCAGTCCCAGTGCCAGCAAGGCTGTGAAGGCTGTGATGGGGCAGCACCTCTGCTTCCCCATGATAAGGTCTTGAGGGGAAGGGTGTGATGGGTGAAAGCCCCCTTGCACAGCTGTGCCTTGCCTCCTAGGAAAGTTGCTATCTGATGACTGTTGGTAGTTTCAAACCTAGATCTAGATATGAACTTTTTTTCTTGACCCCATTCCAAAAAGATTGAGTTTTGGCATTTTCTGTGAAATGTTTGCAAGCCTCTGCCCTGAATCTCTTTTGCATAATGAGGAAAGATACGGGGGCAGCTCCGAACTTGGAAATTGTTAGTTGCTGAGATGTATTTCAAAGCTTTCGGTCTGACAGGAGCTAGCCTTTGATCTGGTAAATGAGAACTTCACCCTATAGAGCCAAGGGAAGGAGAGGAGAAGGGAGGATTGGTCGAGGGAGGGTAGGATGACTTGGGAGAGATCAGTGGGACCAGAGAGCTGGGTTTGTTGGTTCAAGCTCCGGGAACAGGAGAGACTGGGGAAAAGGGTAATACATCCTCCGTGGGGCTCAGGAAAATACAAGCAAGTGAGCTTGTAGGCTGTCAGAGTGCTTCACCTTTCATTGCTCTTCCATTCCCTTCTCCACCTTCCCCTGAATGCACTGGTCTGCTTTGCTAGGGTGACTGGGGAGCGGGCACTGGTAGGAGAAGTTTTGTCCCACTCAGTGGCCACCCTTGGGGTGTCCTGACCATCAAACTGTGAAGGACAAACATCTGCCTTAGGGGAAGCTGTGTCTGGAGAGGTTTCGCTTTCAGAGCAGATGGTGGTTCCGATTAGGCGTTTGGGAAGCTCACTGGACCTTGTTTTCACATTAAACTCAAGAATAGCCTTGCTGTCATGGAGCTTGTGGAGCCTGTGAGAAGCAAGGGCAGAGGCAGCTGGCGTTCAAGGTGGCCTTGGCAGGACACAGCATCAAAGATGCTTTCCCAGGGTTATTTCTCCAAGAAGGTGGGGGAGTCATAAGACGACGTCTCTTCCATTGTGAATCTTAGCTCACCACAAAGCTGGAAGGCGGTGTTTATGGCACACCAGTTTTTTCTTCTTTTTTTGTCACTGCGTTCGTTCTTCTCATGGCTTAATGCTGACCAGGTAGCTTTCCTGTTACTCCAAACACTTCATTTCCTGGTAGGCCCTTCCCCAGGCTGAGGCTGCTGTTTGCAGGCACTGCAGAGATGCCTCGCTGTGAATGATGACCCTCTTCCCAGTCCTGCATCACACACCCTCCCCCTGCCTTTCACTGTGGTAAATATTTTAGTACTCGTTGAAATCAATTGAGCCTCATCAATTGGAAATAGAGTGTAAATCACTGGGACTTTTGCGTTCACCCCAGAAATCAATTTTCACACATTAGGGCTATTAGCTTATTGAGAACTGTGTGATAAATGGCTGCAGGCCATCATGGAGCCACACCTGCCAGCTCTACATTTTGCATCTCAAATAGGCTCAGAAGCAGGGGGATGCCAAGGGAAGGAAGATCTCGGGTGGGCGGAGCAGAGCGGGGTAGGAGACACAAGGACCGTGTAGCCAGACACGCCTGGAGATCAATAATGTCTACAAAGCACTAACTCATCCTCACAGGGGCTGGAGGCAGAAGAAGGCTCTGAGCCAAAGTTGTGGTTAGGCATCTAATTTTTTTCCTCTCACAAAGATGAACATAGTTTGGGGAGGAAAAGTGAAATGTAGATTACGAACATTTAATAAAACTAATGCACTAGTTTAAAACAGAAGCTTTTCCGCGAGTGAGTATCTTTCTTTCACCCAGCAGCTGCAGTTGGGGTGTAGAAATGCCACCGCCTCCTTCGGCCATCCCAGCACTCCAGGTAAAGAGGATGTACAGTTATCGCCGGCTGTGGTATGGAGGTAGCTGGGGTTTCTGCTCTCACTCTGTAATTCCTTCCTATCCCTTGAATCCTAATAGTGGCAGCTAATTAGCCATTTGTTGAACGAGTGTAGGGGAGGTTAAGGCTCTGCTGGCCTTGCTGGATGAAGTGTGCAGTGCCCAGCAAGTTCTTCTGTGGCCACCTGGAAGACGTTGGTCTCTGTTTCCAAGACAGGACAAAATTAATTCTTCTCAGTTACTCCCACCAACCAAAAATGTGGGTGACTCCAGGGACTTGGAGGCTCTCCTGTGTTTCTCTGGTTCGTAGTTTGGCATTTCACACATACAAGCCACCCCTGGAATTGAGGCAGTCATACGTAGGTGGGGCAGTCTCGGGCTAGAGATCTTATCTCATCCCTGTACTTCTGCTGAAAATTTATGTAAAGCGTATGTTTCCCAATACTGGATATTTGTCTGTACAATAGGAAAAAAAGGGAACCGGGAAAAACAGATCACCAGGTAGATCTGCAATATAAATAGCAATTGATTTTCTTGCCGTGAAGTGAATACCATGCACATATACCCCTGTCGTTCTAGGAATAAAAACCAGAGCTACTTTAATAGGTTCTTTCTCAGGATGAGCTTAAAGGAGCAAAGTTCCTTCCTGTGAGGGTCTGGATGAGAGTGACTCAGCTGCTTCTTGGTCTACATGTTTTGACAAGGAGGCCCCGGACAGTGGTGTAACAGGAGATGGTTCCTTGCTCAGATACTATAGAGACTTGCCATGGCTTGGTTGATTTTAGTGGCAGTGCTGTTGGAGTGACCTGAATGGCATCAGGAGAGCATCCCAAGAGCAACAGGCAGCTGGGAGAGCCGGCACAGCAAACAGAAGTCCAGCAGTAAGTGGCTTGGCTGACGCTTGGAGGTAGCTTTGGCCTGTCCCCTGGGATCCGCTGTTTTGATGTTGGTACGTCATCACCCCATGTGCCTGTTCCCTTCTTGCTCGCTTGCTTTGGAAGATGGAGCTGAGGGACTGAGAGTCCTGACTCCTTTCGAATAAGCCTTCCAGGCCAGCTGGAAGCAGGAAGCAATGACCTGCTCCCCGAAGAGTGCCAACGTGATTTGGCAGCTCTGGCAGCAGCGGACAGCTGGCTTTAAAACGTTCGCACGTAAAAGCTCCTGTGCTTCATTTGGCCACATTTCTGGAACATTTTTTGGTCGCTCTGTCCAAAATTTTGTCTTTGTTCTTCCTTACAAGTTTCATATCTAGCAACACAGCCCGTGCTGTGCAGACCTGTTGGTTAACTTCTTCCCAGTATCTGGAGTTTCAGTCCAGCCGGCTGCGATCAAGACTCCCGGGCAGGGGCTGCACTACTTCTCTGACAGTCTTGGGCTCTCACCCTCAGCTAATTACTTTGATCCTTTACACTTTGTAAAAATTCTTACAACACAAAATAAGTCCCCCCTGGCTTTAACCTTGTGACCTAACTGGCCCTTGTAAAAGGGAGGGAGAAAACACACAGCCCTGCGCGCCCAAACACACGCACACGCACTCGCGCATATGCCTATATACACATCCCCACAAACTGCCTAAAGCCTGCTCCTTTAATAGTTTCCTCCCAGGACTCCCACAAAAAGGCAAATAAAACTCCTTTTACAAGATAGCAGAGCAGCATGAAGGATCAACTTCACCAACAACAAGTTCTTTCTTCAGTTCATTTGTTTTTAACATACTTTTCCTCCAGATTCTGATCCTCTAAGTGCCTCTCCCTCCTCTTCCCTTCCGAGGCTGCCGTCGTTGTTCCCCTTGCCTGCCCTGCTGCCAACAGCTTAATGGCTAAAACAAGCCGTGTATTTTTTCAGGATCTGCTTGGTCACAAGGAATAGCACGTGTGTGAACACATACTTTTAAGTTTCCTTTCCATGAACAGGGCACGTTTCTTCTTCACAGGACCCAGCTAAGAAAAATTCAGAGGAGAGGGGAGACCGTCGTATGTAGGAAGAACAATTAAATAGACCAGGGATCTTCAGTCTGCAAGGTGGCTGAGGAGAGATACAATAGAAGTCTGTCAAATCATAAGGGAAAAATAAATAGGTTGTTACTGTTTTACCTCAGTTACTACAAAAAGCAGACTCAGTTCTTCACAGAATGTGTTTGTCCCTTTCACCGGTAACCAGAGCTGGGGGAAGCATTTTAGAGAATGGTAACTTGGTGAACAGCATAAAGAAATTGAAGTTTCTGTATGGTTTAGATTAAGCATAGGGAAATAAATTTGTGTCTTGCTCCTTTACTGCCTGACCTGTACGTATGAAAATTACAGACACTTAATAATCTTGAGTCTTCTTTCACTCTGATGTATTTGGTTAAGAATGCTCAGCGTTTTCTGAAGTTACTGTAAACCAAAAAGTAGTGCAAAACGCATACACATCATGATTCACAAGCCTTGCCTCTTCAGGAAAATAGAGAAAAAATAAAAAACCTTAATTTGCTAATAAAACCCACATTTGGATGCCTTTACCGTTTCCTCAGTTAAGCCAAAACCAAATTGTTTGAAAGCTTTTAGGCTTTCATTTATTTCTCCCTTCTTTCTAGTATTTTCTGTTTCCCATGCTTGAGTTAAAATTGGTAAAGGAAGGAGTTCGGGAATAAAATCTTGCATGGTCTGTCCATATTCAGTAGAGAACTGAATATGATAATCAAAGAAATCTCTAGACTTAGATGAAACCAAGGGTGTCATCTCATGTTTTCTGGGAGCCAAGAAATGGATTCTGGAAACATCGTTAGAGGGAGAAGCGCCTTACCCTTTTGGTGAAGGCCCTGCAGCAGACGGTGCTGGTTGATTTTGCTAGACGTCAAGCACTTGGATCCAAGGCTCAAGGCAATGAAAGAATCTTCCATAGCACTGCTGCAGGATGACTGTGCGTGGGCAATAATGAGAAATTAACGAGAAAAAACATAAATGGTGAATGTGACCATCTTCTGTGAGCCCACTTGATGATTCTAATGCTGAGAAAAAAACAAAGGTTCATGTTAGCTCTGCACATGAAGTCCCCATTCATCTGTCCTGCTCTTCGCACCGCTCGGGGTGAGGCACAGGACAGCCATGGTGTCTGGTGAGGATCGGTGGAAGCCAGTTCGGCAGATACTGGCATAATTAGGGAGTGTCCGTGTTTGAAGCAAAAGTGGATTTTGCTGATTGCTTTTGGATGTTAAGGCTTTGGGATCAAAATTGTGACCAGGAGACTGTGAAGGACCAAGGGGGAATCTTGGCAGGAGTTTCATACTCGCCCCTCTTGCCCTTCTGTGAAGAAGACAGTTGTTTAGACACGGAGCTTCCTGGGCCAGGATCTCACTTTTTTGGCCTTATTTGTACAGCACCTAGAACGAGAATGCCCTTGCTAGTTGCTTAGGAATCTGTGGGATTCTTGTACTATGCTTTGGCAATGCTAGGGGAAGAAACTATTCATGTTCCAGAATTACCAGGAAGAACCTTCCCTAGTGCCCCTTCCCTGTGAGAGATTCTTTGTGGGTTTTCTCATACCCTCAAGGTTTGGGAGCATGATTTTATCCCCTGTCAGGGGACACTTGAATTTCCCAGCATTGAGGTTTTTCTCCATTTTTGTCTAGGTCAGCTTCCCACATGCAGGAGTCTGAGTGGAGCCATCTCAAGGCTCCGTCTCCATAGGGTGCTGACCACGCCGAAGCTCTGACCACATCCAGATTCTAGTAGAGGGCTCCGAGATGGCCTCCCTTTCCCCAAGTTGCCTGCTTGTACTGGGGCAGCTCTTTAAAATACTGAAGGAACAAAGCATGCAAGGCAGTAAAATGAGGCAATTAAACCTATAAAACCAGGGTTTACAAGGGAATTTATAGTGTCAGAGGCTTTTTATAGCTTTTTTAGATTAGTTTAAATAAAAAAAGGGGAGAGAGAAAGAGAGAGGGAGAAAAAGAGGACCTGAAACTTGAGGAGACTTAAAAGTTCGGAAAGAGGCTTTTAGGAAGCACAGAGGGGTAATAATTAGAGGCACATTTTCCATTTCACTGTCTTTGCAAATTGAAATTAAAGAAGGAGGAAAGAAAGCATACACAGAACAACAGGCAGTTTACGTTGTTCCCACTTCCTCCTGGTGGCCTTTGATTTTTCTACTACTGTTCTTCAGTTTCTCTGGCCAGGTGAGAGCGTCTTGTCACCTGGGCAAAGGGACTGAAGCGAGTGAGGGATCTCAGGTACGGTGAAATTTAGGTTTGGGTTTTTTGCCCTGCTGTTGTGCTTGCTTGCTGTTGAAGCTCACTGTGTGCCTTGCAAATCTGGGAGCTCGTCTTCAAGAGCTGGAATGGAGCCAGCACCTGAGGAAGGCAGATTTGGTCAGGTGACGTGACAGACCCTGTATTGTACAGCGTACGGCATATTTCACTGGTTTCTCCAGCATCCCTTTGCACTGCACACAACACAACATACAGGCACTGGGCGAGTCAGCTTGAGATTGCCTTTGGTGTGCCTGGTTCGACCTGTTCTTGGCTTTTGTCTGCGTCTATGTGGAGCGAATGAAGAAGTGATTCAGGTCTCTCAAATCCTGCATCCTTCTCTGGAAGCATCTTCTTTATTCAGGTCTGATTTTCTCACCCCCAGTAGAACGCAAAGTGCTTTTAAAGTGGTGTTTTGCTTTGCTCCATTTGTGCAATCACAGAATAGTTGAGGTTGGAAGGGGCTGCTGGAGTGCTAGTCCAATGTGCTGCTAAAAGCAGGGTCAGCTACATCGGGTTGCTCAAGACTTACCAGTAGAGACCGAGGTGAAGACAAGGAGTAACTTGGCCTTTTCCATGTCCTTTTTCACCGCATCCCCTGCCCCGTTTGTCAGTGGGCCCCCATTTTCCCAGATCTTCCTCTTGCTGTACCTGTAAAAGCCCTTCTTGATGCCCTTCACTTCCCGCACCAGATTAAACTCTGGATTTTGGCTTCGACGTTGCTAACTCCGTCCCAGCATGTTCGGGGAGTGTCTGTATATTCCTCCTGAGCCACCTGACCCTGCTTCTACCTCTTGTATTCTTCCTTTGTGTTTGAGTTTTGTCAGTAGCTCCGTGTTCATCCACACAGGCTTCGTGCTGCCTTTGCTCAATTTCCTGCTTGCCAGGATGGACCATTCCTGAGCTTGGAGGACGTGATCCTTGCAAATCAACCAGCTCCCTTAGAACTCTCTCTTCTCCAGGACTGTATCCAAGTAGATCCTTGAAAAGGCCAAACTGATGTCTTGAACTCCAAGGTTATGATTCTGCCTTTTGCCTTGTTATCTTACAAGAATTTTAGTCCCTTTGGAAATGACCCCGAAGTCTGTGCTCAGTGATGGCGTGGGCAATAGTGTCACCTTATACGCGTGGCCACTTCTTCCTTACATGAAGGGGAAATATCTGCTGGCAGTCTTGTTGTCGTTACTTTCTTACCTGCATTTATGCCATCAGTAAAATTACCCTTTCCGTGGTGTTTCTAAGATCGTGCCCAGTGCAGTGCTGCCAGGGAGCTTGGAGTACTGCCTGTGTGAAGTCCTTTGCTTTTTTCCTTCTCTTTACATGATTTTGTCTTCTGAATAGAGTATGCTGTTTTTAGTGTGGTAGAGTATAGATCCTGGATGGCTGCTGGAATATGCAATTAGTAAATTACTAATTAACTGTAGCAATTCATCAGCCTTCTGCTGTGTAGCTTTCTGCATAAACCTACCTGTTCTCGAAGGCAATCTAAATAAAGGGCCCATCCTTTGAAAAATAACTTACAGCAAGATAGAAAACAGCAACCTGCCCGTCAGATCAGCCCACACTGCTTCTGTGGGGTCATTTCTGCTGATGGAGAGGGTGCCACAAGAGAAGTGTTCCACCATCCTTGGGTTCTTCAGCAGGAGGGAAGGTTGCTCATAACAGTCTTTCGCTCATCCGAGTTGATGTGTTGTAACAAATACAAAATAGAGGGTGGAGGGCAAACAGGAGAGACAAAACCTAAAATGAGCGTATATGTGTGGCAGAGAGAGATGAGGTGAAGGTCGATAAAGGGGAGTAAATTCAGATCTGATACGGGCACATGCAGCTCCCAAGAGTAACTGGCCAATTTGCGAAAGGTGTGGACGTTTCTGAACTGTATCTCCACACATCTTCCCATCTGAAAGAAGGTGGAAAGAGGAGCTTGGTGAGACAAAATTACCTGTTTCTGATTACATTTGTGTTGGGGTAACTATCTTCCTTGAAGACATTACCGTTTACAATGAGATCAGAATCAAGCCTAGCAGTTCTGAAGCTGAGCTTTAGTTTTTAAAGTCTGTAAATGTGTGCTGTTGCAGTCACATGATAAATAGTTCTGAAATCAATACCAAAAGCTATTAAAAATGTGGTTTTGTCTGCGTCTGGTGTGGTACATTAAGATACATGCATCACTGTACACTCTCTTTCCCTCTCTCTCTGTATATGTATGTATGGGCGGAAATTTTATAAGTACTCAACATTGGTCAAACTGTCCCAATGGAAAATATAACACTGACCTCAAACAGCATCACATTTTAGGTCAATGATGAGTGATTTTTTAAATTCTACCCTGAAGTATATATTTAAAGAGGAATGAGTAGGGCAAGAGTGAGTCTAACTTCCCTGATCCTAAAATTCTGTTTGCGAAAAGGTGCTAAGTGGAAGAAGATGGCTGGGCAGAGCTCACCATTTCATTCGTCCCAGTCCACTGCTGCTTTGGCATTTCTACTGTGATTTCGCACCATGGATTTTTGGTTTGCAATCTAAAGAGCTGTTCAGGAAAGAAAGTGAGCCCGCAGTGACTGGTTTGTGTCTTCTGTGGTACCAAATGCACGAAGAAACAACCAGTCATCTGCACGAAGCTTTCAAAAGAACAGGAAAAAAAAAAAGCTTCACATTTGCCAGTTGCTAAATACAACTTTTGGTAAGCACTAAAGTCAAACAAACAACTTTTACGAGTGAGAAGATCCATCTGCTATCACTAATCTTATAGATCATTCTGTTCTCTGATACTTCAGTATTTTAAATAACGTCTAATGGGCCAGAACGTACAAAGCAATCAATGTTACTCAAACTCCGCAGTCATCAGCTGCAGGTATATGCTATCCCAGCACGGTAGACTTGGAGCCAGCGCCTCGGCTCATTTAAATCAATGTCAGCAGTTTACAGCTTGCTCGGAACCTGGCCCCATATCATTCTAAGAGAAAAGAAAATTCTTGGCCAGCAAATAGTCTTGGTCTGTTCTAAAAAAAGATCCTTCATTGATACCGTCGGGATGCAGAGCCACGAGGCAAACATCATTACGCTACTTCAGTGCTTAGACCCGAGATTGCCCTAACTCTAAAGCCTGAGCCCACTCAGGGGTTCGCCAGACCTTAGGAGGGGGTGACCCGGCTCGGTCTAATAGAACAGAAAGGAACCAGAGAAGAAAATGAAGCCTGCACTTCATGCACGTTTATTCTTCTCATCATAGTTTGCGACACCAGTGCTCCCAGAGACCTGTGCTGGGCATCCCGATTCTCCTGGCAGGGCTGCGAGGTTCAGAGCCCCGCTCGCGTGCTGAGCCATGCAGTCCCGCAGGCAGCATTGACCCGGAGCAGCACTCCCAGAGAAAGGCATCTACATGGCTGTGCTGATCGCCTGGCAGTCCGTCTGTCCTGAGCGCTCTGGCAGCCGTTACCGGTCTTGGCTGCAGACTCGTGGTGGCCAGGAGAGCACGCGGTTGGCCCGAGAGCCTGACGGTCTGTCTCTGCCTCTCTCTCTTGCGTTTTGCTGGCTCCGTATATCATATCAAATATCTGTAAAGAGCACAGTTTGAATGATGGAGCTTATAATTCCATCTCGGGAGTTCTGATGGCTTGAGCTTGGTTCTTGTGGTTTATGATGTCACCAGGACCCATCGATGGAGTCGTAGCCCCATAATTCACCGCTGCCCTGTTATTTATTCTGTGCGATAAATGGCTGCAGTTTAATCACCAGAGTAAATTGCTGAAGCATCTTTGTGGAAACTATAATGTTACTGCAGGAGTATCTATGGCAACAGCAATTCAGTAGTGGTGGCTAATGCAGAGGGAACCAGTAGTGCTAAGCCCTGTGTGCCCAGTGAGAAAGGAGTGTGTACCAACCCCAGAAAGATGAGAGCCTGAGGGCCAAATACAGACATGCTGTAAGTGGAGAAAAATCCATTAATTGCTGTACAGGTACATGCACTGGGTATCGTGTGTAGTCTCTCTGAAATGAGGATGTGGATCCAGGCTTCACCAGCCTTTACAGACTCGTGGCATTGTTTTTACGCAAAATTATGTTTTTCTTTTTTCAACTTTTCCAGTTCAGGTAGAAAAAAGAACTGAGGATGCTTGAAACAAGTGGTTCTGAACTTTGTACAATTAAGGTTTGTGTTTGGTTTTAGCATGGGCAAGAGAAACAGGAGATTTCTTACTTTATCTGAACTGTCTCAATTCTTCTTGCCTGTTTTGTCCTTGTATCGTTTCTCCTTAAAAGGCCTTGTAGGATCTTGTATTTTAGTGTCAGTGGGGCGTAATATTTCTTGAACTAAAAATGAAACACTTCTTTTTGGTAAAATTAATTACTTCATATAAAAATAAATTAATGTCATCTGAAGATGGCTAGTGGTTGTGGATATGCAGCTGGCATTTGAATAAGCATAGGGCTGTGATGTAGTTATCGTAATAGAACGTTATTATAACATTATTATTATTTATTGTTTCTTACTAAAGTGATATTTATGAGAAGGCTTTGCTTTCTAAATCTCAAGTTTCCATTGAAGCCCCAGATTTTCTGGGTTCTCTTCTGGTTTTTTTTTTCTTTTCTTTTTTTCTTTTATTTTTTTTTTCAAACAATGAAATCTTCTAAGCTCTAACTAAAACTCCTATGTTTTCTGAGTTAATGAAAAAAGTAAGATACTTTTCAAATGTCTGTCCCTCTCCTCTCCCTTCTCCTTTGTTCCTCCCCACTTTCTACATTCATTAATTTTCTCTTTGGGAAAGAGATTAGGAGAAAAAGTGTTCTCTGTTCATCCTCTTTCGATACCCTGTGGATGCTTGAAATGCTCAGCTCTTTTTTTCTCATTTCCTCTGCTGAGCAGCCCGAAAGAAGTATTGCAGCACGTGGTATCAGTGCCCTGACAGTCTGCTGCTTATGGTAAATGTCATTTTACAATGTTACCTTTTTTTTTTAACTAAAGGTTTATGATTTTCTACAAGGATCCATTGTTTTAAGCCACGCAACCAACATGTGTTTCTTGAGATATCACTTACCTTTTAAGCAAGTAGCAGTTGAGTTTCGGTCATCAGACTTGGCTGTCTCTGGATTCGTACAGTTACTCCGTTCTGGTAACCTGATACAGCACAACGAGGTAAGAACAGAAAGAAAAGCCTTTGAATTTATGGTGGGTCTCAGTCCTAGCCATGTAGTTGCTTAGACTTTGGCTTTATCATGAATCATTTTTAATGACAGCTGAAGAGAAAAGAGTGGAAAAGCAAATGCTACCTTTCTCATCGCTGACAGCTTTTCAGAACTTAAATCAGACCTTTTTATGGCATAGCCTTGCAGTATGGGTATTATGCAAATGAAAGGCTAAACTGAAGGGCTGTCCAGCAGGAGAGCAGAGAGCCTTTTTCTTCCTAGCACAAGGTATATCTTTACAGCAGCGATTTTAGAGCAGTCTTTAAAAGGAGAGCAGTTTTTGAAGTTCTGACTTCGTAAGCATTGTCCATGGGCTCATTCATAGGAAACTCATATTTCCCCATAGGAAACTTGACTTTCTTGGTCACCTTTCAGAAGGCCCTTAGAAGTTCTCTAGGAACGTCCCTTGTCTGTGTGGGCCAAAGGGGAAAAGCTTAAAAGTTGATAGCAGAAGGCCTCATGGACTTCAGTGTAGCCAGAATGTCATTCCTTCCCTCGCGTGTGCTTGGTGACATCAGCCTGTAAAGAGAGCTCAGTCAGCGGGTTTGTGGGTCTCCAGTTAGTCATTTTCTTTGGGCTACGTGGTGTTGGCGGTAGTCAGCAAATAAAATTATCTGAGGAAATTGCTGGTTTGGCATCAGCTTGCCAAGAGACCTGGTCTAAGGGGTCATCCTGCTTCAGCACAGCCCATGGTTGTTCATTCAGTAATCAAAAAGTAGAAGTTCAATGCTGATCCACTGAGAGCAGGCAGGAGAAGACACTGTCGGGGATGATGTGGTGCCTGATAGAGTTAATAGAAAAAATTCTCTCATTGCAACCAGAACTTAATTGGATACCGGCAGTATCCTGCAATGCATCTACATGGCAAGTTCCCATCAGCACTGATGTGGCTTGCTAAAAGCTAATCCCTTTCTCTGGTGCGGCCGCCCTTCCCCTTGCTGCTGCTATTAACTCCCCCATCTGCTGTGTGCTTGGCCAGTCAAGTCTTCGAGTTGCTGTATTCTTAGTGTGTTTGTACTGGCTGTGGTGAGACCCGACACCAGGCTGAAGCTTTTCACTTCCGCTGCAAAACGAAAAAAGTACATTTCTTGGACCCTGACGGACTAATGAGATGTCCTGCGTAGCATGCCTCCCACATTGCCATGGACTTCACTTGGCTTCTGACATTCTTGTGTTTCCTCCATGACCTCCAACTTTTTCCTGTTTGGAGACGTGTTTCCAACTTAGGCTGGCTACATCCTATGTTCTTTGTGACACATTTTGACAAATTCAGTTTGATTTTACCCTGGAGGTCTTTCTAGACTTAATTTTATTATTGTGGAAGGTCATCAAAAGGGTAGTGCTATTTAAAGGCCGGATCGTGTCACATCTACTCATGGGGCTACTACTCTTCTTCTTGAAGATGTCCATTCATTTATATGGAACTATACATGGAGTAAGTGGCATCTGTTGTAAGCAAAGGCACTGAAGCCTAACTTACTCATCTCAGTGGACTACTCAGAGAGTAAAAGTCAAGTCCTTGGCCTTAACATTGATTTTTCAGCCCCTGTTGTTACAAGGTGGCTTTCTGGCCCCCTCTAGTGACTGGCCACATAGAGTTTTATGAGTGAGATACAACCTTTTCGCAATCAGAAACAGTCATTTTCACTCTGACAATAAATAGCTTAAAATTTAGAAGTGACAGTTAAAACCCTGACGTACTGAATTTATTCCCTGTTACTCACAGCCCTCTCAGGAGCATCATGTTTCTGACTTGGTGGGACTTCTTCTGCAGCTGGAAACCGTTCACAGTGGTTAAGGGTGAAACAATCCATACTGATGTTAATGCGGTGGCGTGGCCCCAGTTGCGCTCCCGTTTGCCCAAAGGTTCATGTTCGTTAAGGGAAGCTGGATGGTTTTGGTATTACAACTACTTTACTAAAGAAACAGCCAGGAGTTGAAGGGGGTGTCAGAAAGGACTGAAGCGTGAATCAAGATGTATAACCTTCTATTGAATTACAGTGAAACCTGGAGTGAGAATTTGAGTTGATATTGAAAAGGCATTTTCAAAAGCCTTTCTTTTTCTTACTCTTTTCATACTGCTGGAACTGTGAAAGGGAATCTCATTTATCATATGAATTAGAAATGTTATACTTATGGCTCTGTATTCTTGAGAAGCAGATGTTTATCACATGCGTGTTTCCTTGGGGGAGTGTGCAGGGAACTTTTGGAACAGGTTTTCTGCTTGTTGGCTAATGAGGAGCAGGACAATTATTTATTCCAAGAAGCTGGAGCAAGGTTCACAGCCTGAGGGTAGACCTAAAAGTGCCATAACACTTTAGGCTTTAGATGCTCTGAGATCCTTTAGAAATAACTGCCTTGATCTTTTAGTGCCCTGGTAAATCATTTATTCTGATCACCTACTTACAAATTCCCCCTTGCCCATCCTGTCGGATGAAATGAGCTCGGTACACAGCTCCCTGGCTTGCGTACATAGCTCGCTGGTCACAACCTGGCAGATGAACTGCAACAACCCAGAACTTCAGCAGGGCTCCCAGAGCAGCCTGGTAAACCTCCTCGGTCAGGAGCAGCCTCAGTCAAGTCGGAGCTGAAATGCAAATTCCTCTGACAAACAGGGTGTCTGGAGCTGGGGGTTTTGGACGGGATTCTTCCCTCTCATGTTACGGCGTGTCGCAGATGGCAGTCGGGATGCATGCTGTTGAACGCGCTGCAATCCCCTCGTCTTCTCCCTCCTCCCACAGTGTGCCTTTCTGCTCTTCGGCACTCTGTTTCAATTCTCCTTCACCTCAGCATGACCAGGGTCCCCCAGGTTACCCAGTGATTCATCTCTCTGGAATTTGGGAGTACTGCTGCTCTGCTCCTGCTCAGGTTGGCAAGAGGGTTATTAAAGCATCGGAGATTAATCGGAACCTCCTTTGGTGAACATTCAGGCTAAGAGCACTTGCTGCCAAGCCTGTTATTTTACATGTGTATCCTGACACCACAGTTTAGTACTGCACCTCGCATTTCTCTGTATACATGATTCTGAGCACCTTTCTCAACTACGAGCAGATTAGAGGATCCCTGATGCTCTGGGAATGTACACAGGGATTGACTGCAAGTGGAAGCGTGTTTGGATTGTCCTGTTTCTATTTCTGAAGCCCTCTCAAGGAAGCTCGCTCTCTCTTCTCACCCCATCGCTTCCGATGGGACCGAGTCATTGCGTTCAGCGTGTGCACAGTGACACCTCAGAGAGACTTGGACTGTTCTCTTGTCTCACTTCCACTCTCTTCCAGGCTGGATGCACACCCTGGAGGTATGTGGTTTGTCTCAAGATATAAGACTTCCCCCCTCAACAACTACATTACTTCAACAAGCCACAAAAGGCTGGCAAGAGGGAGAAGGATGCTCTGTTCGCGCAGCTTTCCTCGGAGATCTTTGCCGTGAACTCCACGCAGCTGGAAACATACTCTCCCTCTCCTGAGCTCACGTGTGTGCGCTTACACACGGTCCCTCGCGCAGCAGTGTCACTGATGTGTAAGTACACAGACACATACACTCATGCGCAAATCCTTCTCCTTTTGTTGTGCTCTTGCGTACAAGTAGAGGCGGCAGTTCTCTTATTTGAGTACGTGCAGTCACACCTGTGCAAACTCCGGCCTGCTCTTCCATACACGCACAGCAGTGCCCGGGACACGTGCACCCTCTCTCTTGCAAACATGCATGGATACAGGCACGTTTACGCACCCTGCAAATATGTTGAGGAGTTTGGAGGGAGAGATGAATAAATCAGGTCTGAGGAGACTTCTTGAGGTCGAGTCCAAAGTCCTGGTCCAAGCAGGCTCAACAGCGAATTCAGAAAAGATTGCTCAGGGCTTTGTCTTCTCAAATGTTTAAAACCTCCTGGGTCAGAGATGTGATAGCCTTATATCCAGGCAGAACCTTCAGTCCTTCAGTTTTGACCTTTCTTTTCACCTTTAATTTGTGTCCTTTCCTCCCCTGCCACACACCAGTGCAAAGTGCTTGAGTCTGTCTTGCGATGCCTACAGTGTTCTCGAGAACACTGTTGTTAGGTGCCCTCTAACCCTTCTGCAGGGTGGACAAACTCACTTCCCTCACCTTCTCTTCACAGGTCCTGTACTTCAGCCCCCTGACCGTCTTGGTAGCTCTCTGTTGGATTTGTGCACGTTTATCAGCATCTTCCTCATACTTGTGGCCCACAGCTGGGTACAGAGCAGATGAGGTCCAACGACTTACAGAGGAGCAGTCGTTTCCCTTGGTCTGCTGGCTGGGCTCCAGTGGTACAGCACACCATGCTGTTGGCTTTCGTTGCTGCCGGGTGCTTGTCACCTGGGGGTCCGTATGCTCTTGGCTGCAGCTGGACTGATAACTAAATGGTAAGAAAACCAGATACCGAGCTTTGCTTCTTACGAGACTAGGTTAGAATTCAGTGGGTCTGAGACCTCAAGCAGTTCCGTCACCCTCTTCAGGAGATGGCAGTAGTTGATCCAGCCTTGGGAGAACAGGCTGGATAGGATGACCTGCCAGATCTCTTCCATGTATTTTAGAATTTTATGATCATGACCTTCTTTGCTCTCCTTTCTGACCTTGAAGATCCAATGAACATTTTACTTTCCCCATATTTGGAGGGATTTAGCCAACTGAAATTTCCTCCTTTTCCAGTGGCCAGTATCCACATGGTCACAACCATAACTGCCCTGTCCAAGTCCCATCTTTTGGAAGGAGTAGGAGGTAGACATCCACAGTCTCTGTCTCTGCTTATCTGCCCAAGGACAAACGATGCTCCCAGTGCTTTTCTTAGTGCCGATGCTCCTGCGGTAGCACGGTCCCCAGCGTAGGTAATAGCTGTGCACGCAGAGGTTGCTCTGTGTGATTCTTCCCCATCATCTGCACATCACAGGTTTGAAACCTGGCAGTACTTCATGCGTGGAAGAACATCAGGCTCTGTAGAGACTGCTACCTGCCTATTACCTTGTGAGGCATGCGCTAAAGGGAACGGGGATTTTTTTTCTGCTCATTTTCAGACCCCAGCTGGGAGAATCCCTGTTTACACACTTTTCGGCTTCAAGCAGAGAGGAATCCTGAGCAGAGTCTCTCTGGTGAATGGGAAGATGGAAGAAACAACTGCGAGGTTTCATTTTAAGAAAAAATCTAAAGGAAACTTTGACTTTTTCAGCCTTTTTGCATTTTTTGCAGTCAAAAGCATTTGCCAAATTTTGCAAATGCTGTGGGATAACCAAATCTGGGTAACACAATATTCCAGTGACTGAAACATTAGGCTAAAAAAGTTCCCCCAGCATGAGGTTCTGTTCTGTTTCTGGCAGTGATTTCCCATAACACTAACTGTGGTAAAACCAGAACACCCGCGAGGTGGGCGTGAAGTGATGGGACTTCGTGGCTGTCACAGTCGGTTCAGCCTCAGACCAGCAGAAAATCTTCAGCAGAGTGTAGTTTTGGGGGTGATGTTTCTTAGAGGGATTCTTTCTCATTTAGTTCCCACTTTTAGATGGGGATCGTGATAGTGGCTGAAGACCTGGCCACTCCTCTTAGTCAACTATTTGTAGTTATTTTTCCTTGCCCATACATAAGTCAGCCTGCTTGGGAGATGACTTCTCTAGGAACTCTCCGCTGCTGCTGAAGGAGCTAAAGGTTTAAGACTCTGCTGTGTCCTGAAACAGCGTGAGGCACAGGAAGGCAGTTGCTGTGCATGAGGTAAGCACAGCAGCCTGAAAAGGCTTTGATTTTTTTATTCCGTGTAGTGCAAGGGCCACGGGTGTGTAGGAGTATGTGTCGTACTGGTGGTTAGCCAGAGGTTCATGGGACGGTGGCCTGTGAAAGCTTTCAGACGTGAATGTGTGTGGATGTGTAGCGGGAATGGCTGTAAGCTAAAAGAGGGCAGATTTCGATTAGATATTAGGAAGAAATTCTTCCTCATGAGGGTGGTGAGGCCCTGGCCCAGGCTGCCCAGAGAAGCTGTGTCTTCCCCCTCCCTGGCAGTGCTCAAGGCCAGGTTGGATGGAGCTCTGAGCAGCCTGCTCTGGTGGAAGATGTCCCTGCTCATGGCAGGGGGGTTGGAACCAGACAATCTTTAAGGTCCCTTCCAACTCAAACCATTCTATGATTCTGTGTGTTTATATACATCTTGTTTTTAGCTACCTGTGGCTCAGTGTCAGGGAGACTGGGCTCTGGTACTAATTACACATTTGGTCAAGACCTGAATTTGATGAAATGAAATGAGATTGATAATACCTTAGCTAAAAATAGCAGTTGACCTCTATTGTATGTTTCCACACGTTTACTTTTAAGACTTTAGTAACAGTTATTTGTGAGCTATCTTCAGATATATACACCAGCGTGAACGTCCATCTCTGCGTATGTCCCTGTGTGCACCCTGGGTGGGCATGTCTGCGAGGACACGGTGTCCGTTTGAAGAGGGATTCCCTGCTTGGGGTGTGCATCCTTCCGCTCAGCAAGGCCCGTGCAGACCTTCACAGCTGGGGTCGCAGACGGTGTTCCCGTAGGTCAGTTTGTCCATACTGTCACAAGGCTGCGTTTTAGGACAGAAGGAGCAGTGGCTGGTTTGGGAAGTGGCACGTGCTTTACACTGAGGGGCCAAATCCTGATTCTCCTGGTGAAGCTAAAAGTGTGAGCAGCACAATTCCTCCTGAGCATCTCGCCTCTGACTGACAGCTCGGGTGCAGGGGGGTGGCTGTGTTTGGCCTCGCTCGCTGTTGCTCTGAAAAGAGCAGCTGATGCCCTTGACGAGCGAGCGATGCCAAGCGCAGCACGTGTGAGAGTGGCTGGAGGCCTGGCCGCTCATCTCAGCCAGCCCCCGTGATTTGGTTTCTGACTGTTCTCAATCAGACTGCTTTAGAGATGGGCTTTTTTATGGAATTTGTGCTGCTGCTCTGTGGGGACCTAAAGGTTTGAGTCTTTCCGTGGGCTCAGACGGGTGTAGCCCACAGCATGAGCTGTAACGCTGGGGCTGCCTGCGGGTCCCCGTGTTGCTGCGTTTGTGCATGCGGGTCTCGGCGTACAGTGAGGGTGGGTTTATGCTTATCCTGTGCGTCAGCATGGGCGTAGAGCTGGGAGGGCCGAGTCCGAGTGCGTGTTTATGTCGGGGCGTTGGGTTGTGAACGCGCGTGTGGTTGCTCTCGAGCTGCCTGGGGGGGAGGGAATGTGCGTGCGGCACCGCGGAGGTGGGTGTGATTCTCACATCCTTGCTAGCAGCAAACAATGTCATGTCCCCACCTGGACTGCAGCGTGACATAGACCTTAGAAACCGCAGCGGCAACAAGCTACAGAGCCACGGGAGGAGGCAGAGCTGCTCTTTTTGATCATCAGTTAGGAAATCCTGCCAGCCCCAGCAAAGCATGCCGGGATCCAAACTGGCTTTTGGACTGGGACTTGGAGAGTGAAGGGGAAGCAGTAATTTGTCTGCCATTGCCCTCGAGCCAGGAAATCCAAACCCCAAGCATTTCCCACGCCACAGCACATTCGAGTCGAAAGAGAGCGTCAGCGAATCGCTCACACGTACAGACAGAAGCACGCACACACACGCACACACGCGTGCACACGCGTGCACACGCGCAGGGAGAGCTTTAGCAAAGGAGGATGGTTCCAGCACCACCGCAGTTAAGATGCTGAGACAATCTTGAGTTTTCAGGCCATAGCTGTCAGGATGCTTTGGTATATTCGTCACCCCCCACTCCACGGTGATAAAAATTTACACAGCCAACGAAACGAAGATTAATTTCATGTGAAAAGCTGACAGAATGGCCCATGTCATTGCTTTATTTGTGCCAGCACTCAGTAACTCGGTGCAAGTTCCACTGAGGTGGCAGACACCCCGTCCCCTTGAGCCATCTCTTCTCCTCTCTAATGATGCCACCGTTTTGACAAAACCAAGCAACACAGCCGGTACGTGCGAATTTGGAAATAATTTTCTTCAGAAAGGTCAAGTATGTTAATGAGCTTTTGGCTGCCTGTGTTTTCTTTCTTGCATTTTTCCCCTGTTAGTAGGGGAAGAAGGGAAAAAAGAAGGGAGAGAAAGAATTACAGAAATAAAAATGAAGGAAGGAGGAAAAGAAAGAAACTGTGAGCACTTGGAAGAGGTGGGATTCAGTGCAGTGTTTGGTGGGTTCTTCTTTTCGAGGACTGAGGCAAACTAATTGTATCAGTGCAAGCCGGTGCAGCTTGCTTGGAGCTGTTGAGCGAGGCCAGGGATGTCATGGGTAGCGGAGTCGGTGTAACCTGGCACGGAGGAGGTGAATTGCACCTCCTTTGCACTCAGGAGCTGACGGCAGCCCGGCGTGTTGGCAGCTGCCTGCGTTTTCCGTCGCCCAGCGGCTGAGCTCTGCTCGGCACAGCTCTGCGTGTGCTGGGGGAGCAGAGAGCAAGCGAAGGTGAAGGAGGGAAAGGGTTCGTGGGCTGAAGCTCTGGTGCCCATTAGTGAGGGGAAGCTGGGAAGAAAGCTCAGCTGCCTTGGGAGGAATGCTAGGGCCTGCTAGCTCATGCAGCTTAGAAACAGGACAAATCGGCTGTTTAAAGAGAAATTGTCCCTGTCTTGTGCGACTGGGATGAGCTCTTTGAAGTAACCGCGATGCCGCTCTCGTCCCCGTGTTCCCACAATTCCTGCCTTTATTCCTGCAAGTTAGGATTTGCCACTTTCTGGCATCCTCATGCCAGGAGTTGCCTTGATTTCTCGAGGGCTTGTGTGGTGATCAGCATGAGTAATGGTGGCAGAACCAGAAGACGGTGTGTCAGGGCGTGAGGAGGTGAAGCTGCGCTCCTGGCTCTGTTGCTCACGAGTCACACTCCCCTGGAGAGGACATCTAGGGTAGAACTCATCTCACCCAATTTTAGTCTTCTTAAGCAAAGTGTCCAGACTAAATTAATTGGCTAGGTTTCCTTTCTTGTTAGCAGAGAAAGGGAAGGAGGAACACATAAACCGCCTAATTTAAGATGAGAGAAATTCCATTCTGGCAAGGAGTTTCTTTCTCCATTGAATATGAAGTGAACTTAAACAATTAGCTTGGACTGAATCCCTACCTTGTAGAGGCTTAAAATTATGGGGCGTGATTTCCCCCTCGTTCTCTGCTCCCTGCTCCCATTTTGACTCTTATTTCCATGTGTAGTCTAATCCAGCGGGCAGAGGAAATTCAGCGGGTCTCACAGAGAAATCAATGTCTTTCGCTTTAGCTTGCCCAGGCTGGCTCTGTGCTTATCCACTGTCGTGGCAATACAACCTTTGGCTGTGATCTGGTCGTTTCTCCCTGGCTTTGCTGGAGCAAGCCAAACATATGGATTCTTGGGCGTCATCCAAAAGCTTGTGTTGACTTTGTAGGGTACATGTTTTGCCATCCTGGCTACAGCGCAAGGAGAAATGATGTGCAGTGTAACAGTGCCGGTGTCACACGTGGCATATTTAAGGGTGTCCTTAATTAGGACTTTTTTTTAACACCTTACACAGCTGGTTCTGTTGTGTGGGTCCTTCTGCATGCATGATGCTTGCATGCTTGCCGCATGAGTCATTCTGCAGTAGGGCTGCCTCAGACTCACGTCTGGGGCATGGATTTCAAAAGCACTCAAGTGACCAAACTTAATCATTTTCAGCTGACTCCTAGTATTGTCCTAAACATGAAATTCCTAGCCATAAACCACTGTGCTGCCCACGCTCTCCCCGCTCTTTCCCAGGCTCGGGAGTGTGCATGGAGGCACATCTTCTCCGCTGACCCTGCTGCAAGGTAGAGTGCTCCATCAGACAGGCAGGCTGGGTACCTGGGGGTGGGAAGATGCACCAGAGGAGCTTGTGGGCTGCCTCTCTTGCACGTGCTTGCACGCATTGTCGCAGAACATTCGTGGGTGTCATCAGCACTTGTATGTATTTTTCCACTGTGGAAGTTGTGTTGTTAGGTGGTTACTTTATTCCTCCTTAGAGATGGCTGCGTTTCTGTGATGGAAGGAAACAATTTGCTAACCTCTGCTAAGGTCTTTGTATAGATTTAACAGTAAATAATAGTTTGCACCCAGGACAAAGGGGGTACAAGCGATATTTAAAATATTTCAGTGACAAATTATATTTTGAGTGCTCAATTTGAGCAACAAAAAGAACATGTGAAGTGTATGCAAAGAGATTGCCTCATTCGTGGACACGGGGAAGTAGGGCGTCCCTGTTCTCTCTGTCCTGTTGCTGCCTGGGATGTCAGAAGAGGACAAGGTTTATAAGAACTTGACTTCTGAGGGGAACCTCTCAGCCAGTAGCTCCCTAGGGGTTTAGCTAAGCTGTGGGATATTCAGTTTCCCAGCTCTTGTGTCGAGGACCGTCTCCTCTCTTCCCAGATGTGAGATGTGGCTGTGCACCATTTCTGTTTTCTCCCCTCCCACGCTCTAGTTTCCGCAGGGAAGAATCCTGGGCGTGTGAGTCAGGGAGCTGTAGTGCGCTCTGGTCGTGTCACCAGGCTGAGTGATTCAGGACTGAGACTGCACAACACACCTACCCCGTGATTTCCACAGAGCCCTTGGGACACTCAAAGCCACATTCTTTGTAAAAACATGCCAAGTTCCTGAGAAAATCCAACCACTTGTTTTGGTGCCTAGATAGAAACTTAACCCTTAAGAACAGAAACGAAATCTGTGAGGCGCATCGGGGAAGTGAGTCTGCTGTCCCCTGCCTAGTGCTCCGCCCCTGTTTATAGATATCGTTATCAAACAACTGGGGCATGGTGTCCCTTTCATCCCTGTGTTGCAGCAATTGTTTGCGCCCTTTTCTCTCAGCTTCTGTTTCTTTCTCTCCTGTTTTTTTCCCCCATGTGAGAGCGCTGGCGCCTACGATGGAAGGTTAGTCAACTGGCACCAAGTATTGAGGCTTCCTGCTCTGCTGCGAAGAGCTGCCAAGTCCCCCCTCCCTGCCGCTTACCACAAACCCCAGTGTCGGTTTGTCTCCTGCTCTCCCCTTCTCACCCCTCCTCCCTCCCAAGAAGTTCAGATGTCTGTCCATCAGACAGAGTGGGAGGGTGAGGCACCCGAGCTACCTTCGGATGCAGTTGCTTGAGCAGCATGGCCACAGGGTTGATGATGCTTATCGGTGTGGCCAGAAGGTGAGCTGTCCCCATCTGCGATGGAGATGGCCCTCCAGAGCAGGTGGCAGGCTCCTGTGGAGATCTGACAAAAGGCTTTGATTGCTACTGGGAAATTTCATCAAGTTTTTCTACCAGCAGACTGAAGGGATCTGTGGATAACTGGGAAAGAATTCAAGAAAAGTAACTAAGGAGAGCGTGAGTGTTGTCAGTAGGTGTGAATTGGCTGCACAGGGACCTGTGGCTTGCTTAGAAACGTGGTGGGGGGTTACAGATTGATAAGAGTTAAAAAACTCTGCCCTAGGCATGAACTTGAGGAAAGACAAGAAATCCCCTGCGCCAAGCGAAGTGGTGGCCCCGAGGCTGCCATTGTCCCCAAGGGCAACGTGGCACTGGCTGAGCATCTGTGGAGCGACGGGGGAGAGCTGCCTGGAGGCTGGGGTCTGCACCTCGGGGTGTGTGGAGGGAGCAGGACACGGGAAGAGGTTCGATTACAGGAACGGAGCATAAACCAGAACAGAGAAAGAGATGGAAAGGGATCCTGTAAGGAGAGAAGATATAAATATGGTGGGAATGAGGGAAAGATGGAATGACTGGTAACTGTTTTTGCAGAAGCCAAGGGTGGGGAGATACTGCTCCAAAAAGCGCCACAGAGATCAACCACGTGCAAGTGAAAACATAATTTTCTTTAAGAATAATATAAAAGCCCTACATACTAATTGTTCAGCAGGATGAGGAAAGACTGCTAACATGTGCTGAGCTAAGGTTAAACCCCCGACTCGTCGGGCAGGAGGCTGCAGCGTTGCACCCAGAGCTTGGGGCTCCTGTAAGGAGGTGAGCACACAAGCATGTGCCTCCCGTCTCCTCCATCCTTGTGAGCACGGGGGGTACCCAAGCTTGCAAGGATCCTGCTTTCAAACTAGAACAGAAGCAGCTGCTTTGGAAGAACTGCTTTTCGCCTCTCCAGCTGTGACTGAAGTCCCTTTAGCTCCTTCTCTTTGCTCAGAACTCCCTTTCTTAAAGTTCGCTTGGGAGACCTCATGCTCTTGTGCCAGGCTGCCGGGACTCCCAGCCGCAAGCTCCTTGTTTCCTTCCTAGGAACTTCGAGGCTGCAGTCAACACACCTCGAGGAGTTCTTTCTGAGCATTGCATCTGATTTTGTCCCCCTCTCTGCCAGTTTATGCAAAGTTGAGGCCAGAGAGACCTCGTTTAATTCCTCGGTTTGTGGAGGCGTAAAGGTATTTGAATTCTCCATAAACATGGGTATTTATTAATTTAGATTTCATTTTAGTTTTCTTTAAGCTCAATTCATTACCAGTGAGAAAGCCAAAGCCTCACTATTAAAAATTCAAGTCTGGTTTTTGGTTTGTTTTTTTTTACTAAATGAAACAAGTCTTCAATTAACTGATTTCTAACGATGGTCTTGGTGTTGGTCCGTCAGGGTGCCCATGTTAGCAGATCTGCATCCTGAGGACTCACAGCCAGACACTGACAAAGAAAAGGTGAGGAGAGGATTGAGCCGGGAGGATGGGGGGCAGCTGCTGCCTGGTTTGATGGCACCCTGCATTAGCTCTCCTTTGGTGGTTGGAGCTGTAACTTTCCAGGGACACCTTGCTGTGGTTGAAGGGTAGAGTGAAACAAATGAGAGGGACAGAGGTTACATTCATGAGCTATGAGGACGTCCCCGTTTTTATGCTGGGTGGAGAAATGAGATGGAGTGTGTTTGCTCATGCCCTGTGCCTAAGAGCAACAAAAGAAAAGAGCCGGGGATTTATCTAGCTACGGTCTAATACTCCTTTGGCTGCAGCAAAGGCTGCAGCACTTCCCGACTATCGGCTGGCGCTTTCACTCACACACATCTGTGATTGATGGGCAGAGAGTATAAACACCTCATTAGTGCTATAATTCACTGGTTAGGGCTCCGACTGAGCTGTGGGAGGGAAGGAAAAAAAAAAAAGAGTTGAGAAAGTTTAATAAAGAAAAAAAAATGGAAGAAGGAGAAGAACGGATGTAAAGGCCACACAAATCATTCCAGGGAGTTATCTGACCTGCTTTGAAAACTTTAATTGCTGATAATGGACAACCTGTTGGGTGGTATTTTATTAACACTAATAGATTTTTACGGGATATTTCTCACATTGCTCTCTCAGAGCCTGAGGAATACATTAAATATTAAAAGTTAATGCTCTTGGTTGCTGTTTCAAGGATGCCCCGCAGATAACGAGCTTTCCCGCAAGTTAGAAACCAGGAGAAAACATGAGCTGCTTCCACTTACGGCCTCTGCAATAATAATGAGGAAAAGACTTGAATCTGATGTGCACCTTGCAGCTGAAGTTCTAGAAGTCCGGCCTAAATGGCAGCGCTCAGCCCAGAGCTGGCAGGTATATCTAATCTGCAATCATGGATGCGCAAGAGCTGGGTTCCCAAGTCCCACGCTGGAAGCAAATGCTTCCAGCCCCTGTATGCTACTTTACATTTCAGTTATTCAAAGCAGAGGCCTGAACCAACAGCCCGTAGCAGTTTCTCAAGAGAGCTTACATCAGAAATGGATGTGCTATGATATTTTTCTTGAATATGCCTAATGGTTTTATGAAAGTGTTGCTTCCACGCTAATTTGTTACAGAAATGACCCAGCTACGTGGAACAGAAATGGAAGCGCCCCAGGAAACAGCTGCAGAAGCCTCCGAGAACAGAGCAGCAAGGAGGTTTCTGGAGGAGGCTCTTGGCGACCCAAAACCCTACACACAGCAGAAAACCCTCAAAGGAAAAAAAGGTCAGTTCTGTGCTGTAAAGAGATGGATTCAAGCAGCCAAAGAAGGAAAAGAACTTAATGCCAAACATAGGGAAGTTTGCTGGAGGGAAAGTAGGTTTGCAACAGTATAAGCAGTAACCAGCTTGTATGGTGAGTCAGAGGGAGGTCTTGCATTAGAACTGAAAAGTCATAATACACATTTCTGCTCATTATTGGAATCTGGACTTCCTCTTTGTTGCCTGCTTAGGATGCACCAGCCCCGTCTGCAGTCATGGCCTGGACCTGGAAAACAAATTTGTTAGGCCCTGCCTCAGTTAGTTGCCCATGGCGGGCTGTCTCTTTGGTGTCATGCCAGCTTCACTTGAGGCAGCAATGGTCTTGTTTTTGGATCTCATTCTGACCATAATTTATGCAGCCACCTTCTTGTGCCAAACCAAGCTGGACTGGATGGCCACTTCCACAGTCACTGGAACGGCCCTGGTACAGGCTTGGTGAGTAACACTGCTTGCCAAGCCTGCTTGGCTGGAGAGCAGCTTCCCAGGCGTTTTCATGCAGGGAGCCAGCTAGATCTTACCAAGAGCCTGTTGAGCTATTCCAGCTACCAGATCTGTCTGTAGACCATCTACAAGAAGATGGATTTCTGTACTTACTTTCTCTGTAGTCATGCCATGAACACTTTGGGCTGGGTTATCTTTGCTTCTCAACAGTTCTCGCCGTTCTGTATTTCCATACAAGCAGTGAAAGCTATCAAAGCTACCTGCTCAACGTGGTCAGCCTTTCCCACCCTCCTTGCTCAAACAGGGCACCTTTTCCTCTGTGTTCCATACCCTATTTCTGTTGAAGTTTTAGGTTAAGCAAAGGGTTCAGCTGCTTTGTGGCGGTGAGACAGAAGAGCAGGGACTCCAGTTCAGTCTCCTAAGTCTGGCTTTGATGACCGAGATCTCCTCTTGACAACTTGAACATGAGCTGCTAGAGCCACAGTTTTCTGAGGAGGTAAGGACTGACCACAGACACCATTTGTTTTCTCTTTATAAATAGGCCTGGCTTGGGTCAGAAACACGCATTGCAAGTTTCAGACTTGGCTAGGGAATGTTTTAATTCACCCTGTCTTGACCAGAGAGTGTTATCCTTTGAGGAGTGAACACAAGCTAGTCTACATCAGTTGGTTTAGATGCCACAATTTTTTTCCCTAGAAAGGTCCACAAGGAATCTTACAGCTTAAATACAAATACATAGGTGGTTAATAAGTAGAAGCTTTTTGTCTTACAGTAAGTGACATCGTAGCAACCACAAGGTAAGTATAAATAAAACTGTGAACTTCTGTTTCTGGAAGGCTTTACCTTTCAGGTTGGACAGGGTGCTGAAGCCATGGTACAGGACATGGGCAGGGCCTGTATCATGCTTTCCTTGTACACAGGGCTGTTAGATTGCTTGAACTGAACTCTGTTCGCGTGGTTTAATAGTCTTCTTAATTGTGTGTCTTCCGTCTCTGAAAGGATTTGAATCTGGGTCCTAGCTGAATTTGGGAGGAGGTGGCTTGGGGGATAGTGGAGAAGAAGGAACAGGAGACTTGGTACAATGTAGAGGGTAGATCCTTTGGCTCAGATGCTCCAGGATGTGCTTTGTTGCTAGACTGCCGTTTAGCAATAAAATGGTCTTAGTTACTTAACGGGAATTGAGTGCTTGGTCACTTCTCCTCCCCCTGCCAGCCCATCCGTTCTCCCCGTCTTCCCTCCCATCCGATAACAGCCGCTTTTCCTGATTGACCCCACAGGCTTACGAAAAACCTTTTTACTTAAACATATATTGACCTCAGTCTTGCTGCCCAGTGAATTATTTCACAGCTGGCAATCTGAAAATCATAAATTAGGCCTCAAACCTGGGGAGCTGTCTCCTAATGATACGGATCTAAGCCTTTATCGATGAAGGTTGTACCAGGTGCCTTCATGTGTCTGACAACTGGAGGGGAATGCCCTCCGTATGGTTTTTTTCTGTCACCATCCCATAGGCCCTGTGATTTTTTTTTCATTCCTTTGATTTTTTTTTTTCATTTCCCTTCCCCGTCTGTCTTTGCACTGTGTATAAAATTTCATGACTTGCCTTAACCTACCCTTCAAAGGGCAAGAAAAGGAAGATGTCAAACCTGACATCTTGGGTAGTCTTAATTCTTAGGCAGTGTTATTTTCACCAGTCTTTCATTCCTCCCTTCCTACTTGATTTTGTGTTGACTTTTTTGTTGTTGTTTTCCATGATGTGATTCTTATGATCTGGACAAATGCACTGGACAAATGAGAAATTTAATGATACTGGAAACATTTCTCCCTTACTTTGTAATGCAAAATAATTCCAATAGATTCACTTTACATTCATCATCTTTCCCCCCCATGTCTTGGGTGTATTTACTTATTTTCACTTTGGTGGATGAAGGATGGGGAATGCTCCATGAAATGTGAAGCATCACCATAAACTAAATCAGCCCTGCTGTCTCTGTGCAAGTATTGATGGAGTGGGAAGGAGGGAACTCACTCCACGACATAGTTTGTAAAAGGGAGATCTGTGTTGTGCTAGACTTAAAATGCCATGAGTTTTCATGATTCGCTGTTCTTTGGAGGGGGGAAGGGAGGCATAGCTTGATCTTCCTCTTGTAACAGACAAGAGTGAGACTCGCGTATCTGCACATCTTGCACGCATGGCAGGTCCAGAAGGGAGGAATATTTGCTTGCTTCCCCGCATCGCGAAGTAGGGCTACATAAACAGTTCTTGTCTTTGTTCTATCTATGCTGGAATACACTGATAACAAAGCTGGGTGAGAAAAAGAGCTTATTTTTCACTTTTTCTAGAGTTAGTGGAAATATTACCTTGGTGACAGACCCATTTCTTGTTTGAGGTCTTGCAAGCCTGATGTTATATCTGTGGCACATTCCTTCAGTGTGCCACGTGAATTCTTCAACTCAGGAATGTCCTGAGTTCGGGATATGTTACCTCTGTGTCTTGACTTTAGAAAACACGGAAAGATATGTTTGGTGATGGCTACTGACAGTACGGGTGACACTGAGACCAGACCTGGTGAGGATGAAGCCAGTTCAGGGCTGATGAGCTCCCTTGGCTCCAGATGTCACCAGTGAAGTTGTGAGGGCCCTCGGCACCTCGAGGGTGTTCGGTGCTGTGGATGGCGATCAGCCCCTGAGATAACCCAGTGATGAAAAGCACTTTCAGAAATACCGACACACAGACAGATAAAAGCAGATGCAGTAATAGCGTGTAGAAATAAATACTTCTCAGTCTGCTTTTGATCTTCTGAGTTTCTGAAGAAGAATTTTCTTAATAGAAATTTCTTAAGTCATCAATGAGCTTATGCCCTGCATTTTTGACAGCGTTACAAAATGTTACTAGAAGAAATGGATTCATGCAGTTATTTTAAAGACACTGGATTAGGCATTATCTTTATTTAGATTAAAACACTCCCCCGCAGTGTTTGCAATATAGCAGTTGTGTTACTGGCATGTGCAGCACTGCCCAGAGAGCGAAACTGGCTGGAAATTCCCTCATCTGCTTTTGTTACTGGAGAGGGCGTAAATGCAGATGACTTAAAAGTTGGATGGGTGGGGGGAAAATTAGTAGATTATGGATTTTATTCCTCTTTTACTAACATAACGTGCAGGCACAGGTAATGACGTTTGTGATTTTAATACAAGATTTTGAAGTAGATTGTGTCCCTTCAAAGAAAATACGAGCTCATAAATACTGCGAGATGAGAGGTACTGAGGGCCGATGCGGCAGTGGCTCAAGGTTTATGGCATTCCTCAAGACATACAGTATAAGATGTTCTGTGACCTGGCTTTTATGAAGATCAAAAGGCTTAAAACCGCTGAGAATAAGATTTTCACATCATTCGGGGGAGACACCAAGTTGTCCAATGGGAGGAGCCTCTTTGAAGTGTGGAGATAAGGACCTGTCTGACCTTCGGTCGTGTATGGAAGCCGGCGGAGGAAAATGGCGTTCAGCTGGACTCGCTGTGCCAGCGTGATTCAAAGGAGCGGACCGGCTCGGTTGGTTCAGGTGAACAGCGGGCAGCATCTCAGCCAAATTATAAACGGGACCAAAAAGGAATGTTTGAAGAGAATCGAAAGGACTGGGAAAATTTAAAAACTAATGTACTGGGGGGCTGGGAATTGTGTGTGTTCATATCTCCCTGTAGTCCAGGACCAACCAGCCGGAGTCCATTCAAGCACCTGCTCTGGGGGGCTGGAATAACGAGTATACTACTCCTACACATACTATCTCAACCTTGTATCTGAGCCTGGAGGAGCAGGTGGGAAGGCTCATAAAGAGCTTCTGGGTGGGAAAAGGGTGAAGAGAGACAGAAGATAGCCTCACACCTCTGCTTTCTGGCCAGGAAGCTAAGCCAGCGCGGGGAAGGGAGGAAGCAATTCACTGCTGCCAAGAATAGCTTGCCACTGGAGGAAATAGCTGGGGAGGAAGCGTTTTGGGGAGAAGCTCCTGCTAAAGGCAGGGCAGATGCGCAGCACGGCTTTTCAGACTGTCCCAGAGCTCACCATCTCGCACAAACACTTACACATTAGTTCGTTCACTTCTCAGAGTCCTCAGGCTGGTTGGCATTGGCAGCTGGGTTATCGTGATGCCTTGAGAAAGTACTGCTGTGCAGTACTTTTCATGTAATCAGAAGCTGTTAGCACTGAAAATCTTCCCAAAAAAAAGGATTCTCCTGAGCTGGTAAGAATAATTTCTGGTCACATTTATAGAAGTTTAAATGGCATCTAGACAAGATAAATATCCATTATGTTTTGTCATCTCTGTGCTGATGAACTGAAGATACATTTACTTTCAGTCTAATGACTTTTTAAGAGAAAACAGCTAAACAAGACAGAATAAGACTAAAGTTTCATGGCAGATGCTGCCTGTTACATATGTTTCCTCTGTAATAAGCTCAGTCTCTTGGCTGACAATAAAATAGTAGTTGTCCTTAGCCAACATCTTGAAAGCTGAAGGTGAAAACAGAGTGGTAGGAATCACATGGCCATATACTTCACGTCCAAGCGTTGAATTCCCTCCCAGCAACATCATTATTTTTAAATCTTGTCCTAATTATCACAGCTTACATAGATACTCTCTAGGAACTATTGTACCTAGAATTGCTCAGAAACACTTTGGTAGTCTGGTTCCCATTGGAAAAAGTCATTTTGGCAAAACTGATGTGGTTGAGAAAATCACAATAATTTGGCTCTTTTTTTGTCTTCAGAGGAATAATAGAAGAGCCTGACCAAGTTGAAGCCATAGGTTTTATTTAGGTGTTCTTTTTCTTTCCAAATGACTTTTTGTTTTTATTTCTTTTTACAGTAGTGTTTTGTTGTGTATAAGACACTTCCAACACATTTCATTGAGTCCAAAAGGAAATTATGGAGTGAGTATTGAGATTTTGGGGGTTCTTTTCCAAAGCCAAATATAAGTAATTAAAGAAAGTAGGAGATTATATACCAAATGGAACTTCCCTTCTTTTTCTCATCCCAACAGTGCTGTTACACAAACCGGCTGAGCCGTGAGTGGTGAATGAATATTCTAGAAGTAGTATTGCAGAAGGAGCTCCCTGCTTCTCTCAGCAAGGTTTTCTTTTGCTTTACTCCTGGCTATTCAGGTTTCCTGTGCCATCCTTCTGAAAGCCACAATTTCCAAAATACTGGAGCAGAGAGAATGATGTTGTCAACTTTCCACTCACCAGCATAATGAATAGGATCCTGTGCTAACGGGCCCACAGGTCTGATTCAGCAAGGAAATTACTGTGTCCCTGTATCCTTTTAATTGTAGGTTTGAAAACCAAAGCATGGAGATACACATAAATTATTACATTGTCATTTAATCTGGAGCCAGTCCAGTGTGAACCCTGAATGCCTGGAGCTGGTCCAGCTGAGTGGCAGGAACAAGGCTGAGCGTCCCAGTAAACACCACATGATTTCTGGTATTTGCAGGGCAGCTGTTTTGCCTGCCCTTGCAGTACCTTCGTCTGGTCTGGAGAAGATCCTGGGTGACTGGTGATTTTATTACGGCCTGGCACATTTGAGGGTAAGGCATTTGGCTTGTCAGCGTGCTCCCAGAAGAAAAGCTACAGTGAAAAAACCTTGCTCTGGGCTTTGAAATCTGAACTGCAGCCAATTCCAGCTGAGGGATGTGACGATCGCCTTTTGCTGCGAAGTTGCCATCTGAACAATGACACTGTTGTGTGGTTTGAAAAGGCAACAAGCAATGAAAAGGAGAAGTGTCTGTCAGATATGTGACTGGGTAGATATCAGTCAGAAAGCAATCCAGGCCCTCGGCCTTTCCTTAAATGGTGCACCTCAAACCCCACGTTTAGGGTTGTTTTGAGGGGTCACATATGCGTCCCAGGTTTTCTTTTTTCACAAGCTCTGTTTTGCGAGACCGTGTGGTCATGCTTCTGCTCCTTCAAAAGCTACGCCTTATTAAACAGTCCTGGGAAGTCAAGGAGAGCCGCAGGAGGGGAACAGGGAGGAGGATTTCTAAGAGATGTGCTTTTCCTTAGTAAAATAATAGTTTAAGAGGAGCTCACAGCTTATAACAACCAGTGAGATTTTGCTGCTAATATTCACTGCAAAACTCTTCTTCTCAGGGCCATGCTTCACAACGCAGAATCCAGCTGCATCGTGCACATGCTACGAGCAATCTGGAAGTCAGATGGGCCACGGCTCGGGGGTGAGTGTCGCTCTGTATTGATCCAAATTACAACATCTCATCTTTTGTTCTCAATTTGTTGGGGCAAACAGCTCCTCACTTATTATTTAGTATTTGCCACTCCTGAAAGACCCCAGATGAAGTCCTTGCTGTAGGTCTTAGCTAGTTCATTCTGTGAAATGCTTGGCTAAACAGGACAGTGAACGGTGAGAGGAGGAGGGGGAGAGAGAAGGACTTGCAGCTGACGTGTCCCTTTTGCAGATGGGGAGCTGAGGCCTGGAAATTGGACAGTTTGCCCTGAGTCTGAAAAAGAGGTGGTGGCAGAATCAAGACAGCAACTCAGCTCTTTTCTGCTCAAGACAGAAACACGCTTTCTGGCCATTAGTTTCTATGAGAGGTGAAATACCGAGCCTGAAGGTTGGCTGAGAAATGGTTGTTTCATAGATCAGGAGTATTTACTACAGAAGTCCTGCTGCCCTTGGTTTTGCTCCTACATAGTCATATTGCAGGAATGAGGACTTCTTTTTTGCCACCCAGGAACTTCAGTGCACCTCACACATCTCACATCTACTGTCTGTGAGTTTTTTTGCTTGGACTCTTCCTGCAGGTCCAACCACAGATACTGCTCCAACAAGCTGAAATCCTGGGAGAGTGTCTGAAGCATTCAAATCCCTGAGGACAAGATTATGGGCTGGACGAAGAGGGCATGTGCAGGGATGCCAAAGACAGACAGAGCTCCCACAGAATTAAATATTATCCAAATTTTCAGGTACAGATTTAGAGTAACCTTGGCGTTTAGGCACCCCGCCTGAGATGCATTAGGGTTGATATTCAAGATTCTCATGGGAGCTGGGAATCTGAGGCTTTTTTTGGGGGTCTGCATGTTGTGAAACTTGTGGCCTTATAGTGGACCTTATGTTGTCATCTTATCCTGTGCAAAGCAAGTTGACTAGCAAACTTCAGGAATTTATCATGTGCTTTGTTCTAGTGTAAAATATGACCATGCCCAAGCCAGGGATATAAAGCCCAACAGTCCTTTGAGTTTATCTAAGTAATGGGCCTTACACTGAGAGAAAATCCACAGTTACGTTTGTATTCCCTTAAGGAACAGAAATCCTTTAAATCTGGGGACGGGGAAGTATAATTAGTGAGAAGGGCTGGGTTAGGTTAAACCAAAACTACCAGCAAGAGGTTGCTTACATTTCGCTATGGACGTGGATTTGGATGAGGTGAGCGAGCATCCTGCTTGGGATGACAGCTTGGTGTACTATTGGTGACCAGAAGGTAGAAATAGAGCAAAAGTAGTAGCTCACATTTTCACAAAAGAATGGGAAAATGTTCAGATAAACAAATGTGTAACCCCAGACACAAAGACGCCAGCTTCTCTCCTTCACTCTGCTGTCCATTTATTGTATGAATGTAGCAAGCCTCTTTACTAGTGCTGTCTGGTGCAGGCTACAGATATTTTCATCTGTCCAACACTGTGGTGTTGTAAGAAGCAATACAAATGCTATTTGCTATTTACTAGTAGAGAGTGCAGTGAAAAAGCCAGTGTTGCAAGAGGAAGCGTCCCTGTCAAGGCTACACCTCGTTCCAAGAGTCTGTCCAGATGCATTTCCCATGGGTTCAGAGTGTGCTATTGCAGTTCTTCACGAGATCATTCTTACACAAGCTACAAACCTTGGAACATCTTTCATTCCCTTTATCCAGACTAAGAGCAGATGTTGGGAGAGGATCCAGGCCTGTGTATTGCACTTAGAAGAGTCCGTATGTATAAATCCCCCTTCTTTCTACAGCTGTAATCTACGGTGTATGCACCTTATTATCAGACAGAGATCCAGAGCGCAAAGTATAGGGTAACCAGAATAATGCAGGGTCTTGGGAGATTTCTCGCTGTTCAGGAAAGCTGAAAGAATTTTATGTGGAAGGCCAAACCTGGGAGGAAAAGGGCAGGGGCGAGGAAGGAGGAACCACTTTATAAGAATGTCTGAAGGGAACAGGGCAGTGAGAGGATTCAAGGCTATATGAGCTAGTGTCATATGCAAGGATAAGAGAACCTTGATTTAGTCTAGGAATGAGCCAGCAGGCAAGGAATTTTCTCCAGACAGAGTCCTTCACCGATCCTGCATGCTACTATAGCTAACAAGCTTGTCAATAGAGTTTTAAAGGTGCTTCAGAGGAATTGGGAAGCAAAGACAAATAAGGTGGGTGGCTGAGGGAGGAATGAAAAGTCCGGTGGTTACTGAGTGAGGCTTGAGTGTGATGAAAATCCTGGCTGTGCTCCAGTACAAGATTTCCTATCACATTAATTATATTGCAACAGGCTCCAGGGCTTTCTGTGATACAGACTGTGTATATCAAGAATGCTACACAGACATCCGTGATGGGGGCAAGAAGAAAAGCTTGCTGTGTCGTCTCCAAGCCTGCATCTAGGCTCCTCTGTTCATTTCTTCTTCTGTCCTAGCCAAAAGGATGGGCCTGAAATTCCTTCCAGGGACTGTCACCAGCTGTCTCCTGTATTCTCTGGGCCTTGTTTTCCATGCTGGGAGGTGATATCAGCTGGTCTGAGGGATGCTGATGTAAACAGGAATGCTAACCTTCACTCCTTGCTTTTACAATGGATAACTTGCTGTTTGCACTTCTCCTCCTAGCTGGGGGAAAGGGACTGAGGTGAAAACTCTTTCTTTTTTCCCCTTCAATGAAGAAGTTTTTCCCTCCAACTGGGTGCACTGGATGGAAAATACACTTGCAATCATGGAATGATAAAAAATCACCCTGAGAGAATTTTGGTCTGGGAAGAGAAGTAGCAGCAGATTTAATACCATCCCGAACAGCAGTGAAACAAAGGCAAAAGCCAGACAATGTTGACAAAAAGACAAGGAAAGAGGGATGAACTGCGCCAGCATGGTCCTGTAGTGGAGAAGGAGGGGCTGATGCTGTGTTTTCCAGTCCTGACTGTGCCGCAGTTACTTTCTGTCACCTGGATATGAGGTAGATGAGGTAGAGTGTCTCCAAACTATGCCGGAGTAACCTTGCTGGGTTTCTGTGGTGGGGGAAGATGAGAGGGTAACAGCCACCCTGCTCTGGCAAAGGGTGTGCTGCAATGTGTGTAAGCCGGGGTTGCCTTTCACCTAGGGTGTGCAGACTGTAAGGCCTGGTTTTTACTGAGGCACTTGGGGTAGGAGTAGGGTTGGGTTTTAAGCCTCCTTTATCCCTGAAGCGTGGAGACGTAAGTTGCGGAGGACGGAAATCCACTGGAACCCTGTTCGTTGCGACCACACCACTATCGTTCTCCTTTGTGGTAGAGGCGCTACTTCTGCTGCTACTTCTCTTTCCCAGACTAAAGCTTTGCACTGGCCAAAGAACTCCTGAAATCAGGAAACAGTCTTAGGAGGCTGATTCCAGATACTTTTCTTCTAACCCAGAAGTGTACAAAAGAGATGAGAATTGGGTCCGTTCTGGAATACCCACCTGCCCCTCCCAGCCTTGTGACACGTTGGCTGTAAAGACATGGAGCATCCTCTACCTCTGCCTCCTCCAGTACAGCCAAAGCAGAGTTAACCCTCCTGGTCCCTCTCTCCCCCCCCAAAAAAACTGCATTATGGGATTCTGTTTTCTGCCTCTCCCTCCTCTCTCCAGAGCTGTGTGTTTGAAATGATATCTATTTCTCTTTGTGACAGCACACCGTGACTGCTGCCTTGACATTCTCCCAAGCTGACATCCCGACCGGTATGACACTGATGCCTTTGGGCAGAAATCAGAGCCGGTTTGCTACATGCCTGTGCGTCGCCGCGATGCCCGTAGCGCCTCGGAGAGCCCCCAGTGCCCTGCTGGGGAAATGGAGCGAGCACGTGGGCCCCAAATGAACTCCAGGAAGAGAGTGGGCATCATCCGCCGTGATCCTGCTACCCGTTTCCAGTTTGAAGTGTTCACATTGACGTGGGTTTTTCCTTCTTTTTTTTTTCTTTTCTCTCCCTGCTTCCCTGCCTGTGAGAGGGTTGGTTTCCTGTTTCTCCCCCGGTTGCAGGGTCCTCGGGGAGCTGGGCTTTCATGAGCTGGAAAGGAGCGCACAAGCGTCTGATCAGCCTTTATTAGTGTTGAGAAAGATCTAACAGTTCCTGGCTTCGGGGACCATTACCTGTCATTTAGTTTTATTAAGTCAGTGATGAGAAAGTTTAAAATTAAAGGCTTTGTAAATTGGATTCCAGTTTGAAAGGGAGGCACCTACCAGGAAGTTAGGGCTGAAGCTTGCAGATAGCCCACTGGGAACACCACCAGACTTGAGCATTTACCTTCAGCTGCTTTGACAAAGAGCCTGTGCCGGGGCGTAGAGGGGAGGCTGGTTGTGGCAAAGCCTCGGGCTGTCCAGAAATCCTCAGCCATGTGAACTATATCATCCTCCCTTTGCCAGGCCACGCGCATTCAGACCTCCAGCTACTGTTCAAGAGGAAGGGCAGTCTTCTGGTTGAGTCATTGCCCAGTGCTGCGAGTTTGGATTCAGCTGAAATTATACCAGGCGAGTCATTTCATCTCATCGTGGTTTGTTTCCTGATTTATAAGGAGGAGGAGCTGGTGTTGGTATTGATTTTTTTTCTTACCCATTTCTTGCTTTAGGTAGTCAGCTCTTTGGGACAGGTATTGTCCTTGACTCTTGTGCTTACAACAAGAGCTCCAACTCCTTTGAGTCTACAAGGCAAGAATACAGGCTTTTGTGATGTCCGTAGTGGAAAGCAAGTGAAATGGATGAGCCACCGAGCTAAGAGAAACATCTCATTCTTAGGGCTTGTAACACTGTAGTATTCTCTGCTTTTGAGACTGATCTTTGAATTAGCTCCCCAAAAGCACTTGCGAATGGAATACCCCAACTGCAATAAAGCAGTCCGGCTAACTAATTAACGGTGTGACAAGGGAAGCTCAGGGGCCGATCGCAGCGCAGAGCTGCTGTCACTTCTGTTTTCTCCATTGAATAAAAGTCTCGTGGTGACATTGCTCTGATGAGAAGCAGCGTGAACTACTGGTTAGAAGTGCAGTGTGGGAATGGGAATTCTCGGTTATTGTGTCTCAGTTTGTCTTTGGCTTGAGTGACATGGGAGAAGTCACCTGAGGTCAGAATTTTGAGGTTGACTCTTGCCCATCTTCGCGTTGTTATATACACCAGTTGTGCTTCCACGGCTTTAGATGAAGATTTAAGGCTCACGCTTTGTCTCTGAAAGGCAGAGTACAGTACTCCACCAAAGCACAGGGCTTATCCAGTTAGTAATAGATAGTGAAATTAAGTGTTTATTTCCCGAAGGCAGAATGTAGAAGGATGAAACAGAGATTCCGTGTAAATAACGGTTTCTTGGACAAGTTTACCTCAGGTTCTCCCTATGTAGCTTGGAATTTTTCATCTCCCTGTGCTTTGCCATTTTTGTCTGGGTTTAACAGAGGAAAGAGCTGTAAACCCTGCAGGCTGGAAGGGATGCCCTCTGACCGTCCTCTCTAACACCCATATAGCCGAGCTTCAGCTGTGGATCATCACTTTAAGGAAGGTTCATCTCTGTTTGAAGAACCAGGACTGAGAGCAAAGTCTCACACCGTACAAACTCACAGTGGAAGATGGGTCTTTCACCTTCTTTCCCCAAAGAGCTTCCAAACCACACAGGCAGGAGGTGGGTAAATATACCCAGGGGAAACTGAGGCACAGAGGGGTAGAAAAGGAGGGGCAATGCTCATGCGGAGAGTAGGCACTGTGGGAAACCTTGGACCCAGAATTCCTACAAAGTGAGGCTAAGCACGTGTTATGTTAACTCCAGGCTGTTCTTCCCGTCTCTCCATAGGTGTAGCAGTTCCTTGACTTCAGCTCATTACCACGTTCCTTGAAGGAGGAGCGATGCCTCTCCCAAGTTTCTCTGCTGGCATCTTGAGACAACTGATCTGTGGGCGATTCAGTGGTTACTTACATCATTATTCTGTTTCCAGCCACGTGACTCGACCGCAAGGCTTTCAGAAGGTAATCTGGGGAGATTTTATCAAATGTAAAATGTTCCTAGACATTACTGGAGCCATGATGTAATGAGCCAAGGTTTTGTTCTTTAAATTCCACTTCGCTGAAAAACCACAGGCCCCAAAAAATTGTTCCAGAGAAGCTGAGAAGTTTTAAGAAGGAGGCTGAGATCTTGTGCTGGGCCGAGCCGTTCTGTGGTGCAGTGCTAGGAGAAAGGGTTTCCAGCAAAGTCCTGTGTCACTGGCTTGGTAAGGTCTGGACCGAGCCTCTGATGTGGACAGTCGCCTCTTCGCAGCCACCACGCCCTGGTTTCTGCTGCTGTGATGGGAGGTGTTGCCAAAGCAGAAGGCAGCACGACCAGGCCGGCGTTGTACTTCATTGCTCCAAGTTCGTTACATGCTTGGAGCTTTTGTATTTGTTGTGATTGCAGTGGTTCGCATTTTTACGAAGACAATTCCAGCCCAAAATCTTGCCTCAAAAAACCCAAAAATGTGGTCCCCTCATGTAGCACTGCTTTCTTAGCATCATCTGTGCTGGAGCTGAGAAACTAGTTTGCAGTATCTCAGTGCTTTGAAAGACCTTTGAAACCCTTCTTTAGAGGGACAGTGATTCCTGAGTCACGTGTCTGTGAAAGTCTTCCTGGCATATTTATATCTGCCAGGTCAGCATGAGACTGTCCATGCCTTGATGCTTTGGATTTCAGTACCTGCTGAAATCCCCGGAGTAAATGGTGCTATTAATTACGGGGCCTGGCTTTGATGAATGATGCATAGGGGACAACATTTCATTTTGTCTAGGGGGAGGTAAGTGGCATGGGGCGTTTCTGAGTGTGCAGTGATGCAGGAGAGGACCTGGGTGTTGCCTGATCAAGGAGAAGTTGCTTCCTCTCTCTAGAGTGCTGTAAAGTCAGCGTCAAGTCGCTGTGGCATCTGGGTTATGTCACCTTCTGATGCGGCTACCTCTTTATACGTCAGAAAGCCATTCAACTCTACCTAAAAAGCTTTTAGAATTACTCTAAGGGTTACAAATAACTTTGTCCTAAGTGGCTTCTGCCTGGCCTATCCCCAGGCCATTTTAACACCAGGGCACTTGGGGTTCAGATTCGTACTCAGATACATGAGGCGAGGGAAGCCCCAGGATCTTACCCTGCTTCTTCCCCCATGTCCTTTGGAGACTCCCAAATTGATGAACAGGGGTCTTACAAAAGCTGTTTATACGATGAATGGCTTGTTCATGGAGTGGTGAAAAAAAGCTTTTTCCAAAGCTTTGATTTAGTAGCTGGCCAAGCTGATTTCTTATTTGTGTGTATCATTAGGTTTTGGTGCTGGGAGGTCATGTTTATGCCAAAAAGTTGAATTAATTTTTTGGGCACTTCTGTACGAATAACACTGATTGTCATTTCAGTCTAATTAATTACAGCCATCTGAGAACATCTCTAGCTGGTTTTCTCAAAGGGGCGTCTGGACAGGGTAATGCAGTGCTAGAAAACTGTGTTCTTCTGGGACAAGAGGACTGTTCTCGGTAGCAGGACTGCTGGGTAGTAGGTGTGTGAGATGCCAGCTGATATGACTGGTGGAAGACGAGACCATTCAAAAGAGAGAGGAAAAGAAGAAAAGTCAGAAGACAGTGCCGTGGAAACTAAGGATGATGGGAGGAGAGTATTCACTCCTTGTAAAGCACCCAAAAAGACAAGAACCAAACTGGAGTGCATGGTGTTCTCTTGTGGCCAAGGGGAGCCAAGACAGAAGGTGGGATCTCTTTTGAGTTGAGGTGTTTACACTGTGGATGTTTACATGCTTTAGTCATCCCTATTCCAGCTTAGTGATTCACTTCAGGATAATCTGAATCACGCCTTGGAAATTTCTGTTTCTTCTTATTGGCTGTAAAGGTTTCCTAATGGCACTGGCTTAGGTGAAGAAATCTGTACTGCGTTCATCTGCCTTTGGCAGAATTAGACCCAAGGTGTCAGGGAAAGAAAGTGGCAGGATCCGCATGAGGGAGACCTCACTGCAGCAATAGGGCTAAAGCTTGTTCAACAGATGGGGAGGTACAGGGGAGAAGCAAGTTTTGGGAAGGCCGTTAGATCTCGGCTGGAGAAGCAAAGGCATGTTCAGGGAAGTAGAAGTTTGAGAGTGAAGGTCCAGTGAACAGCAAATGCACACAGGAGAGCAGAACCAGGAAAGAAAAATAGGTTTCATATCTATTCTGGTTTAGAACAAGCACATGGTTATTCAAAACTAGAAACAGAAGTTCAGTCACCCCAGAATAAACGGGTGGTGATGGCATGTGGCTGTGAGGTGCGAAACCAAAGCTCAGGTCTCTACCTTATTCGTATCATGGACTAGAACCAGAGTCTTCCGCATGTGTATGAGCATGCTAGCTCAGATACAGCGGGTGGCTGGGAGCTTGTCCTCCTGGAAGCATTCAGGTTTGTGTACATGATGACATACGGGTGGGCACTGTGAAACTCTGGGTACCCCGCATTACACATGGTGACCCGAAAAATGAGACGTGGAGTGGCAGAAGGAATTCCATGCAGGACCTGAGAACATTCTCATTTTGAACCTCTTGTATTCTTTTTGTGAGAAATTTCAGTTTAACTTCATTGAACTTTCCCAGTGAAATTGCACTGGAAAACTTCCTGAACAGCTCCTGTAAGGAGGCTTTGGAGTCAGGAGGACCAGAAGAAACCTTCAGGTGATGAGTTTAAAGCAAAAGGAAATAAGTTGTGACATGAGTGGCTGAATAGATTGGAGAAGTCATTGCTGAGGAATACAATGGCCAAAGGCACAAAGATGTTCAAAGAACATTTAGATGTGTAAATGGAGGGTGGCTCCTCTGATGGCTATGCCAGCCACCTGATGTAGGAAGTCTTTAAGCAGATTACTAAAATGATAGCCAGGTATAGTGGAAAGATCAGTCATAGGAGGACCTGGTTTTTGTGTTCTCCTTGAAGCAGTCTGCCCGTGCCTTCTGGTAGATATCAGGTACTCGGCTAGATTGAGCTTTTATCTGACCCACTATGGCATTTCTTGTTCTAAATAATTCTGCATCGTCTTGCCCTTGTGACAGTACTGGAAGATTACGCTGGTTTGCAGCCTGTCTGGTGTGTATGCGTGCTTTTGTGTCCCGCCTGCATACACTGACGTGTAGGGTAGGTCTGTGGTGCAGCTGTCTGGTAGTGGTCAGACACTGTTTCTACATACGTGTGAGATGAAGAGGAGATTACCCTTATGCCTTGTTTTTGACAGGGTGTGCAATGGCCCAAACGAGGCACTCTTGCATTTGTTATGCTTCCCAGGTTCCAAAAATACAGAGCAGGGCATAAACTCCAGAAATGTGTTTTCCAAATAGACTGCAAAGCTGCGAATTAAAGACAAGCGTGAACCCTCTTCCAGCTCCTGCTGTCATTTAGGCATGCTCATGCCACTTGTCAGTAGAGACTGTTGAGACGTCTGGATTGGATTCATGTGAGTCCGTGGGTTTTGGATCGTTTTGCCTGGGAAATCCCTGGGTAGTCTGCTCCTTTCACTGACAGGCAGCTCATGCCTCCACGTGACAAAACAGCGACAGACCCTTTGCAGCGCAGAATGGAGGAGGGTGTTCTGATCGTGATCCAAAATTGTTCTCACAATAACATCATCTGACTGGGTTAGCCCTCCAGAAGGGCCAGGCTCTTACATCTAGCACAGAGATACGACGTATAAACATCTAGAAACCACTTTTTTGTTAGTTCAAGGAAAAACCTGCTCCCATGCTCCTCGGCTTGACATGTGTTTCATTCCAGTGATCCTGTTTCTGCGTGGCATGAACCATCACCACACTGGAGTCTTCCCAGCTGAGGATCTGTTTCACACCCTTCAGCTGAAAGACGCCGGACTTGGGTGAGCACACACCTGCAGTTTCAGCCTGAGCAAGGCATTGAAACATATTCTTGGCTGAAACTGGGCCGAAGAGTGGGTGAAACTTGGCACTGAGGGGGCACATGAAGTAAATGCCCTGTGAAAAACATTTTAGAAGTAGGTAGGGTATAAACTTGGAGCCAATGTTTCCTACATTTTTATGTGGTTATAGGGCAGCTGTCTGACCTCCTCACCTAATTTGCAAATAATCTTGTCAGGACAAATTAGTCCATGCTGAGCCTGTGCTGTTGAGACTAGATGGTTATCAAGACCTGCACTAGTGAATTTTAAGGTAGTTCTGGTATCTCTGCAGTGTGGTGGGGTCACAGTGGCAGTGACTGCAGTGCGGAGATATGTTTTTGTATTAAACAGAATATACACCAAACCCCTCTTCTACAGAAACCTGGAATTAGCGGTACTCCTGTCTGGTTTCTTTCAGGCCATTTTTGCTACAGGGCTGAGTGTTGAAAGTAAAGATTTAAACTACATCTGAAACTGCAGCTCTGAACACTGTGAATTGCTTAATCCATCTTAATAGAGGTGTTCACTCTGAACCCAAAAAGCTTTTAGCTGAGATTTAGCCTGTGGTTTGATGTTACAAATTGCTTGGTGGTAACATTGGTTGAAGACGTCGTTGTCTCCTGGCCCCTTGTTCTTGCTGCTGTGCTGGCACAACTGCTCCTGTGGTTGGGAAACAGATGGGAGGGGCCATCCAAGTTGGCAAAAAGAAAAAAAAAAAAGGGGGGTGTGTGTGTGTTTGTTTGTTTGTTTGTTTAAAGCAGGAGAAGTTCCTCTGTCTGGTGCAGCGCCTGGTCGCCCCAAGTTTTCCTGGCACTGGAAAGAGCACTTTGGCATGGAGGGGAAGTAAGCGATAGAGGGTGAAAGGTGAGCAGCAATTACTGATTCTGGTAATGCCACAGTGTACTTTTTAGTATCAGGCCACAATCTGGAACTGATCTCATCATGGGAAAAATGCTCAGATACCTTTAAAATTGTTGGTCTTAATCTTTGCTTTTAGGTATCTTGACAGACATTTCCAATTTGTGTCCTTATCTCACAGTCTCCAGCCATCTTCAAAGGCTTTTCCAGCTTCTTGTGTTTTGCAAATTTAAAACCCTGCAGCCCACTGATACTGAAAATGTGTGAATGAACAGAACAAGTGGAGTTGAATGACAGTGTAAGTATCAGTTGTCACTGCACGGAATGTTTCCTTCATTTCCATAATGAGTTCATTGAGAAAGAACCTGGTTTAATATAAATGAAAGCAGGGTTTCCACGGTGACTTTCTCAAATTTAGAAGATCTTGTCATTTAAATCCAGTTTGCCATGGAACATAAAGATCACTTGCTACATACCCTGTCAAACCGTCTGAGTCCAGAGGTACCGTGAAGAATACGGTGAGGTGCCTGGAAAAAAAAAAAAAAAAAATCTGTGAAAAGCACAGACTTTCAGGGCACTAGAAAGCTGGAAGTTAAACTTTTTGAAAGTTTGTCACCCTGCTCCCAGAAATGGAGTTGTCTGATAAATACATTCCCTGCAAACATTAAAAAAATAAGCAAACCCAGAACAGTAGAATACCCAAATGATTTGGCTAAAGAAGTGTGTGCTTTGTTTAAGGAATTATGATGGTTCTGATGAAATTTCCATTTGCAAATCTGAGTTGTCCTTGACAGGAGAAAATGTGTATCTCCAAAGCCTGTGAAAAAAAGTCTGTCTGCCTTCTGTCTGTCCGTCTCTCCATCCACAGAATGAAACTCCCAACAGTTTCCAAACAGCGTCTGGCGTACGTGCTGAAAGTGGAACTTAACAAAGTTTCTGGCTGTTAATAGCCATATATCCAAATATTACAGTGCACTGACACAGCTCGAAATCTCAGCTGTGCCCATTGATTAACATATCTCGTTAATGGAACTGCTGGGCTCTGGAGTGTGGCGTTTGCTATGGAGTTCCCTGGGAAGCTCGTGCTAGCAGCCTGCATCTTTGTATGACGAGCTGGGAACCCCTTCTCTCTCTCCATCCTTTCACCGCATCGCCCAATGCTGTGAAAAAGAAGAGAGGGAGAGAGGAATTTCTGCTTTGCTTCCTTTGCAGCGACATGCAGACAGAAGCAGCTCAGGGGAATTCTGCACAGCAGAGGTTAATGTGACCCACATATAATTGTGTGAAAAGATGCCACTCTGCGCCTTTGTCAGAGGCTTCTAGTTACAACCCAAGCTATCTATCCCCAGCCCCTTCAGCAAAGCGCAGTTTTCTTGCATTAAATCACCACGGCCCTCTTGCCAGCTGCTTAGAGTTTGCACATTATACAGTGGAGATACATAATATATATTTATATATTTTTAAAATTTGACAGATTGTCTTGTAACATATGTAGCATTGCCTGGAAATGAACTGCGTGCACGTGATGGCCGAGCCAGCAGACCCAGCGTGTGTGCGCGCGCGCGCGTGTGCTTTGTATTTTTTTCCTTCTGTTGGAAATCCGAGAGGCTGGGACACTTGAGCTTTCCATGTTGCTTCTCTCTGAAATATTCATGATGAGTTGACGACCTTGATTCTTTGATACCTGCCATTTATTTATGTGCCACTGACGATAACTGCTGCTAAGTACATATGTCAGTGACATGGTTGAGTGAGTTGGATGATAAGGAGAAGGAGGGCAGCTGAGGGATGTGTGTGCTGGAAGAAGATTCCTTTATCAGCTCTGAGGGCATTTTAGGAGACCGCTGTGCCATCTTATTCACCCCACTTTGTCTTTCTGACTAAAGCTTGTTTTCTTTGCTTCTTCTCCAGCTTTTACTTCTGGCTTGGAGATCTGCTAATTCGCTGCTGCTTTCCTTAAAGATGATCGTTGGCTCGTTACCAAGTGAATTACTAATGAATTAGTCGGTTACACTTACATTTAAAAAAAATGAGATGCGAGTCTGGGGAGGCTCAAGGAATTCTTCTCCAGCAAGAAACAGGTCCTCATTGAAGTGGACTCAAGGGAGTTGGTTAGATGGTCAGGGACATTTTGGTACGCTGTAAAGGCAAGGAAAGATGAGGGTAGAGCAAAAGAAGATAAAAAGAAGGGTAGGTAAGCAGGTAAGCACCAGTATCACATATAACCTTGTAAATGTGAGATTTAAGCAGGCAAATCTCATTGCTTTTGAGTGATCCCATTCTTTGGAAGGAATGTAACCTGCAAGGCACCACGCATAAGGTTTTGAGGGTGGGGGTAAATACGTTAACAGAAAGGGTTACAGAAGTGGTGAAGTAATGAAGTATCTGGGGAAAGAGTTCCTGAGTGAAATTTAAATGAAGTCCAACATGAACCAGTCTTCACTGCGGTTGGCAAAGTGTAAAGACAGAAAGAATTAAAGAGACATTGCTGGATCAAGGAGTAGATGTGGTTCCTTTCGGCTGCGAGTTACTCCACAGGCTTTCAGCGACATCACTAGTGTCAGGACCTGGATTCATCCCACTTAGCTGCAGCTGGTTCGCTCAAGGATGCGATAGGAGCCCCATCCTCCTGGGCAGGCTTACTCGCTTAGGTGCCTCTGCTGTCTGCGGTGGTGATCTAGGGAGGGAAGGGTGGTGCTTTCCTGGCTCAGAGACCCTTGTTCAAGCTGGACCTTGGGATTTGGAAAGGTCAGATGGCAACGATTGGTCCCCTGCTGTTGGGTACTGAAGAAGGGACTCTGATGGGTAGATGTATTGACAGTTTTCCTTCACCTAAACTGTGAAGTGAGGGGAGTCAGAGCACAGGACATGATAGAGCAGAACGTCTCCCATGGATTCTCTTCTCCTTGCATTTCATACAGAAAATTGCAGCACTGTCTCTTTCTTGGGCTATCGTTTTTCCCATTCAGACGTCACAGTAAGCACACATTTATACAGCAGTGTACATTCTCCTGAAGATAACTTTCTTCCTCTGCAAGAAAATATGGCAGAAAGAAAGAGGACACAAGGCTGGAGTTAAAATTAAAAAGGCCTGCGAGGCTGCTGGATATGCTTCTTGAACCACAGCCGTTCGAGAGAGGCAGGAGATAAGGTGGCTTGGGGAATGCAGCTGAGTCCAGAGAGGCATTTATTTAAGATTGATATCGAACCTTGGAATTGTGAGTGGGAGGTTTTTCTGGGGAAGGAACAGGATGTTGCCAGGAGGGAGGGAGGCTGGCCAGGATGATTTATTGTGAGAGGTCAGTAGCAGGAAGTCGCTGGAGATATGTGATGGTCTAAAACGCAGGCCAAGGAACCCGGGTGAGGACACTGTTTTATGCTCTGAGATTCTGGCTTCTCAAAAGAGGGCCAACAAAGTGACTGGGTGGTCTAACTTAGGGTCATCCTTGGTGGTCCTGCATACATGTGTTTTGGTCAGCTTGCTTGTCCGTGTGCGTCTCTATGCACAATGACCCATCCTGCTCTGGGGTCTGTTTCGCAGGCTTGTACCATGAAAAAGAATTCACTGCACTTGGAAGAGAGATTTCGGGCCTTTCCTAGGGCAAGAAATCATTTGGTGCTTACACAGATGATTGTGCACATGGGGGGCATAAAGTAGACGTGTTTATCATTAGACTCCCCTCCACCCAGATAGGAAAATTCCCTGTGACACGAGAAAAGAGAAGACTGGCAAGAGAAGAAGCGTCATGGCCAGGAATGACCGTTCTGGCCTTAAACAGAATTGGAAAGTTCGGCTGGATGTAAAGCTTTAACTGGTTGTCAATCTGAACTCCGCAGCTCCCCGTCAACGTGGTGGCCCATTTATCTCGAGCAGGACTACTGCAGGCATCGGTGCTTCTTGATACTGGGGGCTATAAATAAATTATTGATTATTAGGCACGGCCACCTTTTGTCTAACCTATTTCTGAGTGTCATTTATGTGTATTTTGCTGTCCTGTCTTCTGACCCAGTCAAACCCGGAGTCCTCTTGTGTCAGGAACAGTCGTCCTTCCTGAGAAGACAGATGCTGTCACAGAGAACCCTCAAATCAAACAGGCAGGAGCGTGGAAGAAAGGGTTTTGGTTCCCTGGGAAATGCGGCGTGGTAGAGAAGGCAGCCGTGCTTTGGAGTGAACAGGAGGATGCCCTTTGACTTCGGATGACCTTAAATGACTTCTTGAAAGTTACACAAAGTAGTTAGTGCTTGGGTTTGTATCTTCTTTGTAGGGGTGAATATCTGGACGATTCTCTAATATTCCCGTTCCGTTGCCCATTACTGCAGACTTGTTGGGGGTTTTTTCGGTGCATTCAAACCCGGCTGCTGTGCTTTTGTGTCCTTCTGCAGCTATTCTGGCTGTCCCTGCTGATAATGGCTCAGATTAGATCTATGAAAGGGGGTAGCATCTGAGCTTTTAATTCTGTCCTTTGATCTAATGCCCTCCAGCCCTTGGTCCTGGTGTCCCTGCACAGCTCAGTATGTGGTGATGTTCACTCTCCTGCTTACACTCAGTGAATGATTGATCATGTGTTATCAGTAGGACTATGTACAGTGTCCAGGGACAATGTTTTCTTCCATCTGGTTCCAAGCTGGTGGAACACCCTTCCATATGGTTTTCACGTGTGGTTCTCCTAGTACGTCCTCTCTATTTTTTCCCTCTGGATTCATCATTATGCGGTTTGTCTAACAAATACACTTTGTTTTACTTTATAAATTAATCACATGCATGAATTGAAACTTCATCAAATGTGGATATTTCTTATACGACAGAGGAAACGTTCTCAGCTGGGTGAGTCTGTCTTTTGGAAGAAATACCCAGTCCCACGACATACTGGAAATGAACTGCTGCAGCGTTTCACGCCACTCTTCAGTCAGGTACTAGCCTATGGCTTGTTCTGGAAGAACTTGTCTTATAATGTGTGGGACAAGTCTTTTGGTATTAAAAGCTCTGTATTACAAAGGTGCTAGTTGTGGTTACAGGTTCATGACACAGGTGGGACAGAGACCCCAAAAACATCTTTTTACATAAATCATCTTGAGATGCAGACAGTGATTCACAGGGAGTTGATACTGGGCACTCCAAGAGACAAACAGCTTCGTCTCATCAGTGTTCTGAGTGATCCAACCTGCGAAAGGGCTCCTCTGTCAGAACCATTTGCTGCTGGATTTGCTGGTCTTTGCAGATAACTTTTCTTTGTGATCTTTGTTGATTTTATGTCGTTAGACCTGGTAACACACTTTTATCTTATCTGGCTGTTTCTCTTCTTTGCTCTCCATGTTGTCTGCTACTCCAGAATAAATATGCAGACTGCCTGCCCCTGGAGGCCAGTGTACTGTGTTCCTCTCCTGAGAGCGTGCAAATATTTGCACCACACCAGCCTCTGAGCCCCACAACATGAGCGGCAACACGGGGAGGTGCAGAGGAGGGCAGGGGTGGAAGGCCGCGGGGTGTGAAACCAGCACACGGCAGCCGGTGCCGTTGGCTGGGAGTGTTTAGCAAGCAATTGCCTTGCCTGCAGAGCAGCAGGGGAAAGGGGACTTGACTCTGGGGGTGTGCGTGTGAATGTGCACGCCCGTGTGAGTTTGTGGTGAGGTCTGGGTGTGTGACGCTGGTGGACTTCAGCTAGGGAATGTACGTGTGGAGCAGGTTCTGGGGAACAGCAACAGGGGCGGCACTCCAAGCCAAGTGCCATTTTCTGGCTTTATCCGTCTTGCTTCCAGCCTCCTCCATTTCAAAATAGCACGTGGGCATCATGGATGTAGGCTTTTGTGTTTCTGCGTGTCTGTGATGTGTGTGGCACGTTGGTGTGCGGCGGTGTGGGGGCTGTCTGCGTGAATTGGCGAGGTTAGACAACCTTGAGTTGAGTTTTCTGCCTTGCAGATGCACCGTGTATCTGTTGAGGATTCAGACCTGATCTCTTCACAGAAGAGAGGATGGAGCCAGAAAAATACTCAAGATGGGTGGTGTCTTTAGGCCTTTCTATCGCGTTTAGCTTCCCATTGGAAAGAAGCAGTCATTCCTCAGTATTGCAGGAGGACACTCTGCATTTGAATCCTTTTCCCCACTGCCTCTGGTGTGCTCCTGTTTCAGAAGCTCTTTCATCTTCAGAAAATCCTGCTGCTGAAGTGACTGGCATCTTAGAGCTGCTTCTTACTGTAGAGTTATGTGGAATATTACCCCTACTTTACACCCCATTCATAAGCAGAGCATCTTGCGGTGGTAGTGCCTGTCCAAAGAGAAATAAACTATTGCTAGAGCTAACACAGCCCTCCCAACCACAGAGCCTGTTAAGCAGTAGTTTCATAACCTGTTGAGGCCAATGTAAGCCAGAATTCTCTCCAGAAGAGGATATTTCCACTTTTTCTCCTTTCGTTAGCTGCTGCTTTTCCATGCTTTCTCCTCCTGTGATAGCACAGACATTCTTACAGCTGCGTGGTAAAGCCCCCAAAAATCTCAGAAAGGAATTACAGTTGGTTTTACCTGAGATCTCACTTCATTGTAGAAAGCGTGTTTGTGCAACTGTGGTGTTCGTTTGTGGTGGTGTCACTCTCCACCCGTGGGGACAGGCAGGAGGGTAGCTACTACTAGTTGAGACGTGCTATTTTGCCCTTTAAGGGCACCTCCCCGCTGCTTCCCTTGTTGACTCCCCGCGTGTCCTCCCATCTCTCTCACCTCACTTAGCTTCTTTGATTCGGAGGCGCCGCTGGATTGGCGGAGAGGGTTTCTTTTTGTTGGTTTGGGGGGTTTTGTTGTTTGCTCACTGTTGCCTTCTTCCAGTTTGAAGTTTGCCGCTTTCTGGCCTCTGGGCCAGTGACCCTTCCGCGAGCTGTCGGGCGGCACGGTGCGCACGGTGTTATCAGCAGGGAGGCTGTTTCTTTTCCATCTGGGGCTCTTGGTCTGGATTGGATCCATCATGCCGGCAGGTCTGATTGATGGCCTTATTGACAATCAGGTTGACCCTTGTTCGGCAGGCTGACATGCTCCGTATTTCATGGGCCGGCATTTGATGCGTATCAAAGAAGTGGTCAGGTCATCAGAACAGCCAATTAAAACGATAAAGAGGGAGGAGTGGAAGATGAGGTCTTAACTCTTTCCAGCCCATTATAAACATCTTTATGAAGGGGAGGTATTTTTTTCTGCCAAAACGAGGGCTGGGAGGGAGGTAAAAACAAAGAATCCAGCTCTATAAAATTTATCTGTGGGAACCTTTTAAAAATTAAATAAGCAGAGATCAGGAAACAATTAACTGTCTATGTAGTTGTCAGTTATTTAGAGTCTGGAATGAGACTGGATCGATTGCCTTCCTTTCAGTTTTTATATTTTTTTTTTCTGAACCGCATATTAAAAAGGAGACCATGAAATTCATCATAGGTTAATGAATATATAATAATACATCTCAAACTCAAACACTTCTTGGAAGACAAGATTTTTGTATCATCCCTGCTGTTACCTGGAAAGGAGAAAGGCACTCCCGTTGCAGTTGCTGGTAGCTGACAGCTGGCAGAAGGTAACAAATTTAGGTGTTATTTAGCATCAGCTTCTGAAGAGTGGTGTCAGAAGAACACGCTCTTCTCATGAGGAACCTGATGAGGGAGAAGTGCTAGAGCCAGGAATTAGGAGTAGCACTGGGATCAGGGAGAATAAAAGGTCTATCATCTGCCCATGGCTGGTGTTTGTACCAGCGCAGGGTCAGTCACGGTGGCTTCAGTGTTGATTTCGGGTCTGTGTTTGAAGTTTATGCAGCCTTTCCTAAGATGCCAGCAAAAATGCACCAGATCCCAGACTTTTTTGCCTGCTGAACTTTAATCCACACTTGCACTGAAGTTTCCAGGTATCAGCTTTAATGGAAATGCTGACAGAACAAAGCTTGGATCAGGGTGAAGTGTAGAAAGGTTACTTTTTTAACAGTTCACCGCATCCAGGCCGAATTCCTGGGTCAGACGCAGAATTTCAGGGTGGCTTTGTCTGTGCTGTACTTCAGTTTCAAGCCTATAAAACGGGGAGCAACTACCTCGTTCTCCCAGGAACGTTAAAATCTATGAAACACAACAATGCTAAGAACTGTCATGGTGTCTGGATGAGGGAAGATAAGAAATCCCCCTGGCCCCTGCAAAGGTACCGTGCTGTACTTGCAGTGCAGCACGCGCTCCTCAGAGATCCGCCTGCACCTGCTTACACTTGTTCAGTTTTTGCCTTAATATCGTGATCTAACTAATGCAAAGGCATTGAATCCATTTTCTCACTGTTGGGTAAATGATGGTTAAGTGTCAGGAGATTTATTTAATTGTCTGGCTATTAAAGAAAAAGGTAGGTCTGCTGAGTGAAAGCTTTTATGCTTTTAAATGAGGTATGGTTGTGATTAGAGTTTAAACAGCAATGATTTCCTCAAAAATGCATTGGCAATAATCACTGGCTTGTTTGATTGTCCACAGAACCGTACCACCCTCCCTGCCAAGAAACTCATCTGAACCACCAGTGATAATAATAGCTAGTTTTTTCCATTAAGCGTGCAGCAGATACAATATTCAGGGACAGGAACATCTTCATTAGGCTGTGCGGAAAGTGAACACGTTGTTCACGAGTCAGCCTCAAGAATAATGGATTAGAGAGACTTCAGAGGTGAGGGATGGAGGTTGCGGGGGTGGGAAAGGGCTTAAAGCTTCACAAACCACATACAGAGAGGATTTTAGTGGGTATGGGCAATGGATTCCCTTAAGTGTCTTTGAAGAGGCTGGTCTAGAGCTGGAGAAACTCCAGATGACTCGTTAAAATACTGCTTAGTCTCCTCACCGTGTCTCAAGGATCATTTTACTCTTTTCCATTTCTTTAATTAAAAACGCCAAGAATACAAAGCTAATTCATCTGGCCTCATCACAACCAGCAGCACCAGGATGACAGGTTGCCGAGGTGAGTTGATGACCTGCAGGTGAGACGACGACTGCCCCGCAGTTAACCTGGGTGCCTTAGAGACCGGTGAAAATCCTCAACTTCTGTGACTTTTAAACAAGCCAAATGATTGCTTTCTGAATTTTTCCATGGGAAATCCGTTTCCCACGTGAATGCCACTTCCCTGCTAGCTTTTGTCCCAGAAGTCCTTCCTGGGCCGGGAGTGCAGCTCCAGGTGAGCCTTTGCTGCCTGGGGGGTTGTGAAGGGCCTGGCCTCTAGGAAGCCACCTGTCCCCAAGGGCAAGGAGAGGTGTTCTTCTCTGTCCTGCTTCATGTCTTCCCTTGCTTACTTCCCCATTCACCAATATATTTAGGCACCACGAGCTGCTGGTTCCAAGTGTCATGCTTGTGCAGGATTAAGGCTGCCACTTGCCCTGAGACTCAGGCAGGGATATTAGTGTCCCATTTCTCATTGCCACCCCCTGCCTGAGAAATCCCAGTCAGGGCCAGCAAGGAGATCCAGTTTGTGTCTCTGTCAACACACTACACCAGCAAGAGCAGGGCTAAGCTCCTTTTTCCTCCTCCTTGCCCTCATCAGTCCTAAGTGCCATTTAGCAACGTGAGCTGCCTGCTCCTCTCAGTTGGACACTGATTACTCCCTGTTGGAGAGCTGTCAGTAAGGGGAAAGCCATACATCGCGGTGGGAAGTGATCTCACCCGGCAGGGGGGCACCTCTTCCCGGCCAAAACGATGCGACTTTGACAGGCTTAATATATTTATTATCTTCTTGGTGTAGAAATGCTGCCACAGCAGGCAGCAGGGTTGGGGGCGGGATGCAGCTGGTGACTTGGAAGAGAAAGCAAGGAGAAGTGGGAAGTGCCGAGGAGTTCTCTGCAGATAGCTGATGGCAGGGTGCGGGAACCCATGAGGGGAAAGGAAAAGGCTGTTGTGAAAGGGCAGTTCCTTTTACTCATGTGCTGAAGTCGTCTCCTGAACTCGAGGGACTCAATGAGGCTGAGCAAAAGCAAACGGCAAGTGTAGAAAGAGAGACGTTCCAGCCCAGATGGGGCATGGTGTCCCAGCCAGGCTGAGCTGTTGGAGGGTGGGTTTGGGAGCTGTCACCTTGGTGAGGAACACGAATCACTAGCTCTCGTGCTCCTTGTCCTCTTGGACTTGGCTCCCTTTTGGCTTTATGCTGTGACCTGGGAAAGCTTCCCACCAGTGCCGTCTGCCAGGTTTTGCCAGTCCCGGTTTGGAGTTTGGGTCCATTTTGCCTCTGCAAAGTGTCAAAGGACGTTGTGACTGTAAGGAAAAGCAGTCAGGATCTTTCAGGGGCAGAATTATGTTACGTCCTCAGCAGCTGTACCAGTTCATAGGCTTCATCAGATTTAAACTCAGCATAGTTACCTGGTTTAACTCCTGGGCAGCAACAAGGGTTGATCGGGAGCCTGGGCTGTTGACAGACAGCCAGCTAATGTGGCTGCTGAGTGACAGGCCATCTCTTTTACTGTGTGTTCCAAGAGTGAAATCCCCTTACAGAAATCTAGAAATTTCTAGGTAAAAGTTCCCTGGGCACATCCAGGTGTCTTCTCTTGGCAGTAATTAAGTAATAATTGCCTGAGTGCACCAATGGGGCGTTCCTGCCCTGCCCAGCCTCACCTGGGCCCTGCCCCAGCCTCTCTCCTTGGGCCAGGAGCTGTATTTAAGCTCAGTCCCTCACCCCTGCTCTCTTTTATAAGCCTGATGCTACCTTTGGATTTTCCCTTTGTGGCTCACGTGGAGGATTCAAGTTTAGGAGCTGTTTGCTGGGACTCTGATCCTGTCATTCTGCAACTGGGCTGGGTTACCTGGTGCCTGTGCTGGTTGGAGAAGAGGAGAAGCAGCCAACCTGTGCTGAGAAGTGACAAGTAAACTCTCTGTTGTTCTCAGTCTGTATGTGATCCTGCAAGTGGGAAGCGTGCAAGGGACTGCAGAGTCTCCTTAGAGGATGAGAGAAGTGTTCCCTGTGTTGCGAGGAAAACTCATGGTGGGGTGAGGTTGCTTTTCCTGACGTCTGCTGATCGGCTGGCTGGAATGAACTGCCTGCTTCAAAGCCACCTTTGCTGCAGAGGACCCTGGGGAGATGGGAGCGACCGGAAGAGGTGGAAGGAGAGGCACTATCTGCTCCTGACTGTGAGTAAGCAAGCTTTACGTGCGGTTGGGAATATGGTGTGCAGAGACTGATGTAAGAAGAAGCGTGTGTAGTGAGTAGCAGGGTGGCAGAATGGTGCCACATCAGAGAGGTGCTGGAGGTTCCCAGGTGGACTGGGTGGTGGAGATGGTGAGAGCCAGCTGCCTCTGATGAGAAGCTTCTCTTCAGAGAAATGTTGAAGCTTGGTAGCTTGTAAGTGTTGAAAGATGCGCCCCTGGCTCTGGTAGGAGCAAGGCTGAAGGGGCACATAGGAGCTGTTTTGTCTGCGTTGAGCTTTTATTTTTGTTGTTTTGAAGTTGGCTGTTTGCTTGGTTTTATGGACAAATGTGGAACATGGGTCTAGTGTTTTCTTGGCTGAAGAGAGGCCAGATATGCCAATGCCTGTACGTTAGACTTGATGTCTCAACAATTACTTTGAAGTGATGAGATTCTTTGGGTAGCTCAGCAAATCACGCTCAGGTGGAGAGCTGATGATGATCTTGCTCAGACTGACTGAATAGCAGTAGTTGGACTAAAGGCTGTGATGAACAACCAGTTATCTCTTCCTTTTTTTCTAGTCCTTTCTCCTTAACTAAGGAAGCACATCAGTTTTAGTGCTAGGGTATTTATGACAATAAAAATATTACCGTTATTGTTGCAGCCAAAAGCTTTTGATGTGGGTTTCTCAATGAGTGCCACCATCCCATGTTGTGTGGCAGAAACGTGTGGATTGCTATAGTGCTGCTGAGTGTCCTTCATGCAGGTGAACCTTGATTAGGAAGAGGAGGCTGTGTCTGTGTTACTAAGGGGTTTCTAGATGTTTTGCAGCAGTTGATTTACAGCACGTCATTAACATCATCTAGGTTCGAAGGGGGAAGGGGATATTGCCCAGCTCACTAGGGATGAGCCTAGGCTTGGAGTGCCAAGGCCAGGGGTGAGATTGACAGCCCAGCTCAAGTGTGTTTACACCAATGCACGTAGCATGGGCA